>Ga0210005_1000328_pt1 | contig 40952 bp, 33 predicted proteins | sample CryGey02umfilter_3_FD_183961 | JGI IMG/M metagenome (GOLD analysis project Ga0210005, IMG submission 183961) | Groundwater microbial communities from aquifer in Utah, USA - Crystal Geyser 4/9/14 0.2 um filter (SPAdes) (version 3) | ecosystem: Environmental > Aquatic > Deep subsurface >... | reverse complement strand
AATGTTATTATTAAATCAGAAGTATTTACTGTCCCGTACTTATGCAGCAACATCCTATCCCTCAGGATATCACCGGCTATAGATTCCACATTGTTGGAAGCATGACCCTAAAACAATTTGGGGAAGTCTTTGTCAGCGTTGTTATTGCCGTAATACTTTACAACACCAACCTTTTGGCAATTGTTAAGTGGCCACTAATCATATTAACAATAATACTGGGCGTAGTTGCTGCTTTTGTTCCAATTCAAGAAAAACCGCTGACTCATTGGGTGGGCACATTTATTAAAGTAATGTACAAGCCAACTAAATTTTTCTGGAGACGGGAATCAAATATTCCAGAGTACTTTTTATTTCAAAGTCAGTTAACCACGATAATCCAAGAGCCAGAGATAGATTTAACTCCCGCCAAGCGTCAAAGAATTAAGGAATATTTAGGATCGGTTCCAGAAACAAGTTCTTTCTCTACTGATCTTTCTCAAGAAGAAAAGTCCAGAATAAAGGATATTCTCACTAGCTTTGAAACTGTGAAAACCACCACTAAAATAACCGCAGTCAGTAAAACTAATAAGGAAAAACCCAAACTTGAAATCAGAATAAGAAGCATGAGGGCTCCTAAAAAAAATGATAGCGTTGAAAATCTGGCAATGGATGAGGATTTTTTGGAACCAGCTTCAATGTTTGAAATCAAACAAGAAGTTGCGAAAGCCACAGATAGTTTTAAAAAATCAGCTCTTCCAAGTGATCAAGTAGCCCAAAATATTGAAATACCAGAAGAAAGCTCTATTAAATTAACTTCAGAAGAAGAAGCAAAGGAAATGGAACTTGTAGGCGCTTCCTCATCTGACCCTAGTGAAAAAACATTTATCAAAGATCAAGTACCTTTAAATACCAACCTCAACGTTACGAAAGATGTTAGCTTTAACTCAAGTCTACCATTTCCAATCAAACCCTCACAACCCAACAAACTCGTTGGTATGGTTTTGAGCAAAGGTAACGATCTGTTGTCAGACTCAATTGTAGAAGTCCAAACCCTAGAAGGAGGTATCGAAAGAGCAGTTAAAGCCAACGCGCTGGGACAATTTTTTATATCAACCCCCCTCAACGTAGGAGAATATAATATTGTCGTAGAAAAAGAAGGCTATGTTTTTCAGCCAATGCACATTGAAATAGACGGCTCAATTATTCAACCAATAGAAATTCGAAGTGAAAATTAGAAGTAAAAACTAGAATTAAATCATAAAAAGAGATAAACTATACAGAATGCCCAGCACAACAATTGATTCCACCACGCAACAGTTCCTAGATATTTTTGACATAACAAACAACTTTGTGATTATGAAAGACGGTACCACGTCAATAATTATCGCCGTTGATGCAATGAATTTTGGTCTTTTGGCTGAAGAAGAACAAGATAGTATTATGTACGCCTACGCCGGTCTTTTAAATTCCATTAATTATCCAATTCAAATATTAATCAGATCTCAAACAAAAGATGTTACTAGTTATTTACAGCTTCTTAAAGATCGAGAAGCCGAAACCTTAGATAGAAGTAAACAAAAAAGAATCCAAAGATATAGAGAGTTTGTGGGTGACCTGATTCGCGAAAGAAATGTTTTGGATAAAAAATTCTTTGTGGTGATTCCTGCCGCACCGGTTGAACTGGGTATTTTAGCAGCCTCTAGTATTTTGCCCGGAAAAGGCACAATGAATATAACCTCGATCGATCGAAATATTATAATTGAAAAAGCTAAAAATCTTTTAGAGCCGAGAAGAGACCACTTGATTGCACAGTTTGCCAGAATTGGGCTTTATTCTAGACAGCTAGAAACTCAAGAAATCATTCAGCTTTTTTATCTAAGCTATAATCCCGAAGCACAAGAGGGACAACAAATTGCGGATAGCAGCAGTTACACAACTCCTCTAGTGGGTGCGCAAATTGAGGGAAGCGACATGAATGGAGCTCAACCAACTACAAAACAAGATCAAATAACTGCTCAGCCTAACATCGTTCAAACTGAAAATCCTCAAAATATCGGAGAAGCTCAAGAATAATGCTAAACATCCTTAACTCACTACCATTTTTTAAAAAGAAAGAGAATCCTGCGACTAAGACTGGAATTGTGCCGAGTCAAGAACAAAAAGATTTAGAAAGGCTACAAGAATTTTCAAGAGGTCTAGTCACTATCCAAGACATCATCGCTCCTGAGGCTATTGAGGTTGATTTCACTTTTCAAAAAATTAACTCTACATATACTAGAACCATCTTTATTGCCGGATACCCAAGATCGGTTCCAGCAAACTGGCTCTCGCCATTAATTAATTATCCACATCAGATGAGTGTTGCTATGTTTATTTATCCAGTTGATTCTAGAGAAATTCTTGACAACTTAAAAAGGAAAATAACCGAGATGGAGGCTGAAATTCAGTCTGACTTAAGATCTGGAAAAATTAGCAATATTAATACTGAAATTAAACTAGAAGACGCTAGATTTATTAGAGAAGAACTCGCTAAGGGATCAGAGAGATTTTTTCAATTTGGGTTGTACGTAACAATTCAAACAGCGACCAAAGAAGAACTTGATAAAATCACCAAAAGTATCCAGTCGGCATTGGGCTCGCTTTTAATTGTTTCAAAAAAAGCTACTCTTCAAATGGATGAGGGTTTCAAAACCACCCTTCCAATGGGAACTGACAAACTAAAAGTTACTAGAAACATGGACACTACTTCCCTAGCAACCACTTTTCCATTTACATCTAGTGAACTTACTATGGAAACAGGAATTATCTATGGAATTAACGAACACAATGACTCGCTTGTCATTTTTGATAGATTTAAAATGGAAAATGCCAACATGGTGATTTTTGCAAAATCAGGTGCAGGAAAATCATATACTGTTAAATTGGAAATTTTACGTCAATTAATGTTTGGTACAGAGGTGCTAGTTCTAGATCCAGAACATGAGTATGAAGACCTGTCTCAGGCTGCTGGCGGAGAATATATTAACTTTACTTTTGGATCTAAAACCAAATTAAATCCTTTTGACCTCTCAAATCTTTATGAAGAGGGAGAAAATGAATTAGGACAAAAGATTATTTCACTGCACGGTTTGTTAAAAGTCATGTTGGGCGACATGACTCCTCAACAAGATGCCTTATTAGACAGAGCTTTGGTCGCTGCATACAAAGCCAAGGGAATCACTCCTGATCCAGCTACTCAAACTAACGAACCTCCGTTAATGGAAGATGTCTATAAAGCTTTGATTGGTATGGAATCTTCAGACGCCGATGACATATCTGCGAGATTAGAAAAATACATTGTTGGGTCGTTTAGAGGTATCTTTGACCAAAAATCTAACTTTGATATTAAAAACCAATTAACCATTTTTTCAGTTAAAGAAATGGAGGAATCTATCCGCCCAGTTGCCATGTACGTTATTCTAGATTTTATCTGGACTAGGGTTAAAAAAGATCTTAAGAAAAGAATTCTTGTTGTTGACGAGGCTTGGTATTTTATGAAGAGCTCAGATTCTGCTTCGTTTTTACATTCTATGGTCAAAAGAGCTAGAAAGTATTATCTCGGTGTTACAACAATTACCCAAGATGTTGAGGACTTTTTACACAATGACTACGGAAGAGCAATTGTTACAAATGCTTCTATTCAATTTTTAATGAAACAATCAACTGCATCTATTCCAATTCTTGCTGAAACATTTTATTTATCTCAGGGAGAAAGGCAACTTCTAGTCTCTTCTGATATTGGAGAAGGAATTTTCTTTGCCGGGCAAAACCATGTTGCTTTAAGAGTGGTTGCTTCTGATGAAGAACACCAAGTCATTACAACTAATCCTGAAGAACTGGCCAAAAGAAAAGAACTCAAGATTTCCAACATGCCTGGAAGTAATTCTGTCCTCAGACAAGAAACTGTCGTCGCTAACGAATCTGAAACTGAGGAAGAAAAAAAGAAAAAAGAGGAGATTATGAAACAGTTTGAAGAAGCGGATACAAGAGAAAATAAACAAAGTGACGATAAAAAAGAAATGAAAACTTCGAACTCCCTATATTCAATAGATACCTACTCTCCGCCATCCACTTGATCTACTCTCCAACAGATCGGTCTTTTTCTCCTCTTGTTAATTGTGGATAACTTTGTGTATAAATAGATTTGTTCAAATAATATATTTTCTGCCCAAGAAGTTTTAACGTAAAAATACTATGCAAATTGGTAACGTGCCATCTAGTGAAGTCAAACATATTTGGGATCAAGCTTGTGCTCAACTTCAGATTCAATTATCTCCAGCTGTTTATAATACCTGGATTGTATCCAACCCCGTTTCAACTTTGGATTATCTCGAAGATAACAAATGCTTAGCAACAATAACTAGTCCAACAGCCTTTCATTCAACCAACCTCAAAAAAAACCTTCACCTTCAAATAAAACAGTCGCTAGATAAAGCCACTGGAAAAATCTGCGAAATACAATATGTTATCGGCTCTGTCTCATTTTCTCCAACATCAAATAAATCGGGCAGATCTCAGCAATCCGGATTTTCCACCGTGGGAAAAACAATTAGACCCGAATTAAATCAAAACAATCATGGAACCGGCAAGTCGTCAGACTCGTTTTTTGCAGAGTCTCAAAACCTCTCTAGCTCTTCTGGCTTTAATACTCAATCTCCAAGAGTTGAAGATTTATTTTCGGAAAGCATCCTAACTTCTGCTTCGGAAGACAGAACTGCTGCGCTTGTTCGGGCCATAGGTCTTAGAAAAGATTACACTTTTGAAACATTTGCTGTATCAACAACAAACGAAATGGCTCACGCAGCTGCGACAGCGGTCTCAAACAGGCCGGGAACCGCTTATAATCCCCTATTCCTTTACGGAGGAGTTGGGGTTGGAAAAACTCATTTAATGCATGCTATTGGCAGCAATATTATTAAAAATGATCCAAATAAAAAAATTATTTATTGTACTGGAGAAGAATTTACCAATGAAATTGTGCAATCAATTCAAAAAAAGAATACAAGTCTTTTCAAATCTAAATTTAGAAATGCAGACGTTCTATTGATCGATGACGTTCAATTTATCGCCGGCAAAAATGCTGTTCAAGAAGAATTTTTTCATACGTTTAACGCCTTAAGCAAGCAGCAGGGTCAAATTGTATTAACCTCAGACAGGCCACCTCATGAAATGAACCTCTTAGAAGATAGATTAAGATCTAGGTTCGAGGCTGGATTAATGATAGATATTCAAGTTCCATCATTTGAATTAAGAACGGCAATTCTCCTGGTCAAATCCAAAGCCGCAGGACTTTCAATCCCAATCGATATTGCCAAAACGATTGCCTCAAGAGTGGAAAGTGCTAGAAAAATTGAAGGAGTTATTACAAGCATTAGATCCGAGGTCGAGTTAAAAGGAAAATTTATTAGTGAGGAATTAATTAATTCTCTTTTAGATACAGAAATAGTCGAAAAAAGACCAAGTATTAATACTTCTCCCTCAGAAATTATCAAGACCGTTGCAAACCATTACAGATTAAAACAGACTGCTCTGAAGGGAAAAAGAAGGGTTAAATCTCTAGTAGTGGCGCGCCACATAGCTATGTACTTATTAAAAAATGAATTAAATCTTCCGTTGGCGGAAATTGGTAGATGGTTCTCTGGTAGAGACCATACTAGCGTATTGCATGCTGTGCGAAAAGTTGAGAAAGACTTGAAAACAAATGATTTAATTATGCGCGACATATCAGCTCTTAGAACGACACTTTCTTTGACTTCACGCTGAGTTATCAACAATTGTGAATAATTGTGTGTATAAACAGTGTATAGATATGTGAATTAATGTGAATTAAAAATCGGCTTTGTTAATAACCGGAAATTGTTAATAACTAACACACATAAATTCACGTCAGTTATTAACATTGATAATACTGAGGATTACACATAGAATTCACAGTACATAACTAGATCTATTAATGTGTTTTCTCCACATTTTTGGTCTGCTCTACTACTAAAACTACTAAATATTAATATAATAAATACTTAAGAAGAAAACATAAAATGAAATTAAAGGTATTACAGGAAAATTTAAATAAGTCTTTAAATAATCTTCAAAAGGCTATTCCTAGTAGACCTCAGCTTCCAATTTTGTCTTCAATATTTATTGAAGCAAAAAAAGATGGATGCACTGTTTCTGCAACAGATTTATATTTTGGGGTTAAATCAAATGTTCAAACAGATGTCGAAATAGAAGGGGTAGTTGTAGTCCCTGGAAAACAATTCAAAGAAATTATTTCTTCTTTAAGTCCAGGAGTTCTAACATTAGAATTTTCAGAAGGCAGTCTTAAAATTCTCTCTGAAAAGACTAAGACTTCTTTATCCTGTCAATCTAGTGATGAATATCCTCCTTTTCCTCAAGTTGAGGGGGAAGAATATGAAATTTCAGCGGAACACTTAGAAAAAATAGAAAAATATATTTCTTTTAGCGCTTCTACAGACTTAGCAAGACCAGTTTTGACTGCAGTTCTATTTAAATTTTCGCAAAGAGGCTTTGAGGTGATAAGTACTGACGGTTTCAGGCTCTCGGTATTGCTTTTAGATGGCTCTAAAAAATACAAAGAAGAAAGATCATTCTTAATTCCAGCAAAGTCTTTATCTGAAGTTTATAGAATAATGGCAAAACTCGAATCGACAGTGGTTAAATTTAAAATTTCCCAAAAACTTAAACAAATATTTTTTTCAATAAATGGTGTTCTTGTTTTTGTTAGATTAATTGATGGCAACTACCCTCCTTATGAAAAAATTATCCCTTCAGAATTTAACACTGAAATAGTTTTTGATTCAGAAGAACTAATGGATAATTTGAAAAGAGCAATGATTTTTTCTAGAGAATCCTCTAATATTGTAAGGTTTATTATTGGAGAAAAAAATGTAGAAATCAAATCATCGTCTCCAAATTTTGGAAATTATAAAGGCACATTGAACAACGTACAAATTAAAGGTCCCTCTGGAGAGATTGCGTTTAATATTAAATATTTGATAGACTATTTATCAGCTATAAAATCTTCAGAACAATGGTTTGGAATGAACGAGAGTTTGAAGCCGGCAATGTTTAAACCAGAAGCAAATAGCACTTATAGCTATATAATTATGCCTTTCAAGGTGAATAATTAAATTCTTCTGATATAATATCAACCTTATGCAAAGAACATGGAACCCAAAAAAATATAAAAGAATGAAAAAGCATGGTTTTCTAAAGAGACTTCAAAGTCTTGGTGGAATTAAAATGCTCAAGAGACGTAGAGCTAAAGGAAGAAAAACCTTAGCCGTTCAAAAAAAGAAATAAGGCTTTAACATGCTGTCCAAGCAGTTCAAACTTGATTTGAGGAGTGATAAAAACTTCTTTTATAACTGTAAAAAAAAACATTTGCAAGAATTTAGTGTTTTTTATAAAAAACACACTAAAGACGGCTTAAAAATTGCTATTATTGTTCCAAAAAAGACTGTTAAATTAGCAACTGACAGAAATAGAATTAAAAGGATTTTTTATTCAGTGATAGAAAAATTACCAGAAGGAATTAAGAACAAAAATATTAATGTCGTCATTGTCGTAAACAAAGCAGACATAAAAGAAAAAGATTTGAATTTAATAAAAACAATTGAAGGTAGCTTAGTTGAAATTACAGTATAAAATACTTCTAGCAACTTACCAATTTTTTCGCACAGTAAGGTATAATCTCCTAAGAAGTGCGTTCGGAATTGTTGTTCATTGCAAACACTCTCCAACTTGTGGAACTTACGCTTTTAAACAAATTAAAGAAAAAGGTATATTGATTGGTGGTATTAAGGGATTAAAGAGAATTTTATCCTGTTGGTAAAAAAATAATAATTTATTAGATAAGGAAATATGAGTTTTTTTTCAGAAATATTTAACAATTTTTTAGTATTTTTAGTAGGGGTAACTGGAAGCCTGGGTTATTCAATTATTATTTTTACTTTTTTGATTAGAAGCGCACTTTTACCACTTACTCTTCCCTCTCTTAGATCTAGTGAAAAAATGAGAAAGCTTCAACCAAAGATCAAAGATCTTCAGAAAAAACACGGCAAAGACAAGCAAAGTTTGCAAAAGGCTCAGATGGAACTTTATAAAAAATATAACGTTAATCCTCTAGCTGGTTGTATTCCTCAATTAGCTCAGTTGGGCATATTAATCATTCTGTACAAAGTCTTGATTGATTTTTTGAATTCACCCACTATTAATGGAATTATTGTTAATCCGTCTTTCTTTTGGTTAGACTTGAGCGTTCCAGATTCAAAATATATCTTGCCTGTCCTCGCAGCTCTAACGCAACTTGTTTTGTCGTTGATGATTTCTCCGGGAGCCGAGACTAGAGATGTTGTTTCTAACACAAACAAAAGCAAAAAAATTCAATTAGAAAACAAAAAAGAAGAAGGAACGGCTGACATGGCTCAATCCATGCAACAGCAAATGATGTTTCTAATGCCGATAATGACAGGATTTATAGCACTTAAGTTTCCTTCGGGCTTGGCATTATATTGGGTAGCAACAACGGTGTTTAGTATTGGACAACAGCTATATATATCTGGACCAGGTGGATTAGTAATTTATTATAAAAGAGCATTAAATTTTATTTCTAGAAAGTAATTATGGAATTAAATACATTTTTAACACAACTTTGTGAACACTGTGGACTATCCGAAGACCAAGTCAAGATTAAACTCGTAGAGAATGACGAAAAGGTAGAGATCAAACTAGACGTTCCCGAGGGAGACTCTGGAATTTTTATTGGTTATCACGGAGATTCTATCGATTCTATTCAAAGAATTCTGAGAGTAATTTTTCAAGATGAGTTTGAAGGAAAAAGAGTCGTCCTAAACATCAATGGTTATAGAGAAAAAAGAGAAAAAAGACTAAAAGACCTAACATACTCAGCAGCAAATAGCGTGCTTGAGACTAAAGAAGAATATGCTTTTAATTCATTCTTACCCGCTCATGAGAGATATATTATTCACTCTGCCCTCGCAGAGGACAAAGATTTTTCATCATTAGAAAGCGTATCCGAAGGCGTTGGTAGAAACAGAAAACTAGTTATTCGCTTAAAGAATTTGAAGAAATAGGCAAGTTTTAAATATGGGAATTTTAAGAATCCTTACTGACGGTGGCTCAAGAGGAAATCCAGGAAATGCTGCAATTGGAGTTGTGGTTTTTAAGGTTCTTGCGGAAACTTCTTTCGATGATACTAAAAAAGCCAAAGTTGTTTATGAACATTCTGGTTTTATAGGAACGGCGACCAATAATGAGGCGGAATACAAAGCTCTTCTAAAGGCTTTAGAATGGTTGTCTGGAAATCTCACGGACATAGAAAAGGTAGAAATTTATTTAGATTCCAAGTTAGTTGTTGAGCAAATTAATAAAAACTGGAAAATTAAAGACGCTAGAATGAGTAAGTTTGCCAACGATGCTTGGAAAATTTTAGAAGGTATTGACGTAAATGTTAATTTTTTTCACATCAAAAGAGAAAAAAACTCAGAAGCAGATGCTTTGGTAAACCAGGCATTGGATGCTTGCCAATCATAAATAAATTTGCTTTTTTATAAACTCCTCTTTAATAAGACTCCTTAATTTTCTACAATTGACTGAATGTCACAATTAGAAACTCACTTACTAGCTGAGGATCCTTCCATTGTCCTGATTGGTAATAATACGATTCTTCGATCTCAAATTATAAAAATGTTGCAAGATCAAAACTTGCGAGTTATTGTTGCAGATATAGAAGAAATTCTTGAGGGAAAAATAAATTTTAGTATTTTTAATAACGCCTACAAAGTAATTTGGTTGCACGAAAATAATGAGGATATATCTGATAACTATTTAGGGATTTTGAGCATTGTTAGAGAAATAAAAGTTCCAGTTGTTATAGTCGCAAATCTTGTTTCAAATTTAAATGATTGTAGCAGTGACTTGCTTGGCGGGTGGAAAGAAAGATCTCAAAAACAAACTCAGTTTATTGTTGATTGTAATTATCACCTACCTAAGGCAAGTTTTATTTTTGGTCAAGATGTAATTTCGAAGAACGAGCTTGGTACTAGTTTGGAGTTTGTTGTCCAAAATATTCAAAAAGGAATAATTGTTAACCCAAATATAACTTTAGCTATTATTGACTCGGGACTTTTTACGGATAGTCTAAAAGAATATATCTTTAAACCTGGTAAGCAAAATAGTATTCTTATCAGGGGGGAAAACACCGACTCTAGCTTGGTAATTAATCTTCTCAAAAAACTTTATGATTCGTATCACAATGTCAATTTAGAGATTATCAATGATCTTGTAAAGACAAATAGTCTAATCCCCTTCTCTGTTAAGGAAAAAGTCATTCATTCCGATTTAAAAATTATGGTTGCGAGGATTGTTAAAAGCCTTAATCATCCTCTAGAACTTGAAAAGTTGGATTCTATTGAGAAGCCAGATGAAAGTTTAAAGAATGAGGCTTTAATTGGGCTAAAAACTGAAGAAAAAATATTAGTTTCAACGCCCGCGAGAGCGTCAATAATAGCGGGAGTGTCGAATCTTGAGAGAATATCGAACCCCGAGAGAACGTTCGCTTTTAGCGAAACACCTGCTTCTAGCAAGACCCCTGTTTCTAATAAAACCCCTGCGCCTCCAAAAATAGACGTGGACAATGAGATACAAAGAATATTTCATACGACAAGAACAGAAACAAAAGTTGATAGAATTAGAAAAATTGCAAAAAATACTAAAAAAATTACAAAGAGATCTGGGAGAAAAAAGATTTTCTTTATTGGTGGAATTGGAGCTGCTGGCGCAGCAATTGGAATAATTTTTTTAGCCTTAATTTTTTATATTTCTCAATCAGTTTTAAGAAAAGAATTAATAGCCTTTGTTTCTAGAGGAATAGTTGATCAAAATACGGTTTTTATTGAAGACGAGGGTCTTAAAAGAATAACGAGCTTTGTGGGCCTACAGGCCAATGGATATGGATCAATTATTGAAACAAATTTAATATCAGACGTGGCGTCTATGGTTGGGATAAGCGAAGACCTTCAATCGATTCCACAGATGCTCTTAGAAGTAGATGAGGCGTCTAAAAACCTGTTTTTGCAGGTTGTTGCTGGAGATAGCAACAAAACTAGTGAACTGACCCAAATTTTGGACGACAAAGCCCAATTAGCATACGAAAAACTTTCGGGAATACAAGCGAGTTTCAACTTAATTGACTTTGATGTAAATTCAGAGAATCGAGACGTTATTATTACAAATTATGAAAATAAACTTAAAGAGATTAGGAGCGAAATAGCCATTCAGCAACAACTTCAGCCAATTATGGCTTCCCTCACTGGGGAAACGTCTAAAAAAACATATGTTGTCATATTACAGAACAACCAAGAACTTAGACCAACTGGTGGATTTATTCAAGCGGTTGCACTATTAAGTTTTGATCAAGGAATTCTGGTCTCTCACGACGTCTATAGCGTTTACGAACTTGATTCCAAGCTTTCAGGATCAATAATTCCCCCATCTGACATCACTAATTATTTGGGTGAAGAAAAGTGGTATTTGAGAGATAGTAACTGGAATCCAGATTTTCCAACAACAAGCACTCAAATCGGATGGTTTATAAACAAAAGTCTTGGCGCAGATGTTGATGGCGTCATTGCCTTAAATCTCTTCTCGACCAGAGACATTCTTAAAGTCATTGGGCCAGTTGATTTACCAGAATATAATGAAGTTATAACTTACAAAAATCTCTTGGAGAGAATGGAGTTTCATTCCGAGGTTGTGTTAATCGACTCTCCAGATTCAACAGACTACTCGGTTGCTGTATTGGAAAAATTAATTGAAAAAATTGTTAATTTAAATAGAGATAAGGTACCCACTCTGCTCTCTTCTCTAGAGAATTCGATAAGGGACAATCAAATATCAATCTCTGTAACTGAAAAAAGCGATCAGCTTGTTTTGCATAGTTTGGGGTGGACCGGAGGTCTGACTAAACCTAACTGCCCTACTCAGCTTAGCTTGGTAGATTGTAAAGTTGATGTTCTTTCTCAGGTTGAGGCTAATATTGGAATTAATAAAGCCAATTATTATCTAAACAGATCAATTGTTCATAAAGTAATAATTAATCGAGAAAAAGCAGTTCATATGAGAGAAATTACATTTGATAATAATGCAAAATCTAACTCTTGGCCAAAAGGAACCTATAAATCATATCAGAGATTCTATGTTGATAAAGACGCTATCATTGATAAAATTTCAATTAACGGTTCTGCCCTCATTGAAGAGCAAATATCTCAAAAAGAAGTAAATGGTTTCAAAGAAATTGGCATCAGGGTTGATGTACCAATACAAAAACAAGTTGTTGTGGAGCTGAATTACACCACCCCACATAATTTTAAGAATGGATTTTCTTATGTGTTGTTTAACAGAAAACAAGCAGGAACGTCTGGAGATTCATTAAAAGTTAGCTTTGAATATGCCGATGATATGGAGCCGGTATTAATCGCTCCTGCAGCCGAGGTTTCTAACAGAATTATTACATTTAATTCAGGATTAGAGAATTCATTATTCAGTGTTGAGTTTCAGTAAAACTGAATTATTGCTTGACACATGGGCATATTTTGTGTAAAACTTAGAGAGTTGTTTGTTCAAAGTTGCTTATTTTCCTCAAGAGCTTTATACTAGCTCTAGTTAAGAAATAAATTTTGATAAATCAGTATATTTTGTTAATTTAAGAAAGAACATCAATCATATGACGAATACATCAGATAAAATAGTGTTTCACGTATCGACTAGACAAGACAGGGGATCTGGTAAAGTAGCTAAATTAAGAAGATTAGGAAAAACCCCTGGAAATATCTATGGTCTAGGCGAAAAATCAGTCGCTATTGTTGCTGATTGTCAGGGAGTAAAGAAGCTTTATCAATCACAAGGTGATACTGGTCTAATTTATCTCCAAGTAGATGATGAAAAAAAGCAAATTCCAGCGCTAATTGACGAAGTTTCGTTTGTAGTAATTGGTGAAGGAATTTTGCACGTTTCTTTCAAGAGAGTTAGTCTGAATGTTAAAATTGAGGCTGAGATTCCAGTTGTTCTGATTGGTGAAACCAAAATAGATGACGCGGTCGTTTCCTTGGTTAAAGACTTCGTCTTAATTGAAGCACTACCGGCAGATTTATTAGAGAGTTTTGAGGTTGATATATCGGGTCTTTCTGAAGTGGGACAAAGCATTAATTTGGCAGATTTAAATTTTGATAAATCAAAAATTTCGCTTGTTTTAGCTGATAACGAGGATCCTTCCGATGTGATGCTTGTTAACGTTCAAGCTGTCAAAGAAGAAGTAGAAGAAGTAGTTGAAGAGGTTATACCTGAAGCTGGAGTAGCGGGCGAAGCTGGTGAAGTTAAACCAGAAGCTGAAGGCGAAAAGTCTGTTGCAGATGCTGAAAAATCAACTGATAATTCAACTGAAAAATCATAAGAAGAACAACCTAAAAAAAACAGATTAGTTTTTTAAAATTGGGTTGTTGGGATCTAAATTTTTAGCTTGATTCCACAAGTCTTCTGCTTCTTCATCTTCGAGTAAAATTTTCTTTAATATAGATAAATTTATCAATGCGTCTCTCGAGCTTGGTTGTTTTTCTATAATGTTTTCCCAATATAATATTTCAGTTCTAATTTCTGACTCTGTTTTTTCTGATTTGAGATATTGATCTGGATGAGAAGGGAAGTAACTGGAGTTATTTTGAGTTTCCTCATTATTAATTTTTTCTTTAATAATATAGAAAAACATCAGGTTTATCAAAAACAAAACGATAAAAATTGCCAAAAATAATAGCTTTGCTTTTTTAATCTGAATAAAGACTAAATTAAGGAGAAAAAGAGCTAAAAAAACTAGTAATTTGAATTGGAATAATAGTAACTTCATTAATTACTATGATACCTGAGTAGGCCAGTCTGAAACAATAAGTAATTTTTCTGAAACGATCTTTTCTTTGCGTAGCTCTTGCCAAATAGATTCTGTTATAAAAGGCATAAAAGGATGAAGTAACTTGAGGAAAGTTGTGAGTCCTATCTTTAGAACTTCAAGCGAAATTTTACCTTGTTTTGCATTTTCAATACAGATGTCGCAGTACCAATGCCAAAACTCATTATAAATTACTTCTGCAGCTAAACCGATCTTGAGATCAGAAAGATGCTTGCTGGTCTCAGAAATAACAGAGTTCAGTTTTTTGAGATACTCGGCGTCTCCGGGGGCGTTTTTTATAAAACTCGTTTCATGGGGATTCTCAAACATTAAAATTGTAAAACGAGCCGCGTTCCAGATTTTATTTGTCAAGTTTCTTGTGGCCTTGAAATCTGGTTTTCCTACAGATTTATCTTGTCCAGGAGTTGATCTGATAACCAAAGCCATTCTTAGGGCATCGGCGCCAAATTTTTCTTTGACTTCGAGTGGATTAATAACATTTCCCTTTGATTTGCTCATTTTTTTACCTTTTTCATCTCTAATTAAGCCGTGAAGGTAGACATTTTTAAAAGGAGTTTTACCAGTTAAATAATTGCCTAGGAGCATCATTCTCATGACCCAAAAGGGAAGAATGTCGTAGCCAGTTTCCATCACAGAGGTAGGGTAGAAGCGTTCAAAATCTTTTTTATTGTTGGTTTTGAGGGTTACAACCGGCCACTGACTTGAAGAAAACCAGGTATCAAAAGTATCTGTTTCCTGAATATAATTTGAGCCATCTTTTTCAGTTGTTGCAGCTAATTTAGGATCTTCAATTGAGACAGAGTAGGGGACTGAAATTTCAGCGTTAATTGATTGAATATTTTGTTTAATTTCCTCGAGAGAAGTTGTTTTCAGCCATTTTGACAACGGGCCAGTTTGATAGGCTTTGTTTCTGTCAACAAATGAGACTGTAATTTTATCTTCGTTGCCATTTATTTTATACCAAACTGGAATAGGAATTCCCCAAACAATTTGACGCGAAATGTTCCAATCTTGGAGGTTGTTCAGCCAGTGTCTTAGGATTTTTTCTCTTCCGGCTCCGTGAATTTTTGTTGCTCTGGAGTCTAGAGTTTCTAGGGCTCTTTGTACTAAATTTAATTTTTTATTTTTTGGATTTGAGGTGTCTGCAACTTTAATAAAAAGTTGTGGTAAGGGTAGTGGCTCAATTGGTTTGCTACAGCGATAACAGATACCCACAGAGTGACTATATTTTTTATCAATATTTATTAAAAGTGAATTGCCTAGACTATTTTTATAAGCTTCGTAATCCTCGATTATGGCTGCTCGCGCATTTATAACTCCAAGACCATTATATTTTTTTGGGGCATTATAAATTTTTCCACTCGTATTAATTACTGGAACCGGTATTTCTGAGATCTCGTTTTTGTGCGTTTCCCACATTTGAAAATCATTTTGATCATGATATGGAGTTACTTTAACTACGCCGGTTCCAAATTTAGGATCGACATATTCATCTGAAATAACTGGCATTGTTTTTTTGCCCCAAGGAAATTCAACCCCAATCATTTTGCCAATATATTGTTTGTATCTGTCATCGTTTGGATTAACAGCAACCGCTACGTCTCCAAAAATAGTTTCAGGACGAACTGTTGAAACTTGTAATGGACCATATTGAATTGTGTATAAAGGATCAATTTTTTCTTCGTGATCTACCTCTAACTCCGAATAACTAGTTCCGCAGCGTGTGCAATAATTAACAAGCTTTAAATCACGATATATCAAGCCATCTTCATATAAGAGCTGAAAAGTTTTTGTCACATTTTCAACAATGTCTTTGTCTAAAGTAAACTTAAATCGAGACCAATCGGCACTAGCTCCTAGTTTCTTTATTTGATCTTTGGCAACCTCGGAATTTGCTTTAACATAGTCCCAAATCATTTTAAAGAGGGTAGAGCGGTCAAAGTTAAATCTACTTTTGCCATCTTTTTTGAGTTTCTTCTCAAAGACAAACTGAGTTTCTATGCCCGCATGATCAGTTCCCGGAATCCAAACTGTGTCGTCTCCGAGCATGCGGTGATATCTAATCATGATGTCTTCAAGGGCTACAAACATCGCATGTCCTACGTGAAGGGGATCATTTGCATTTGGTGGTGGCATAATAATTGAAAATTGCTTTCCGGTGGAGGCAATTTGCTCATTTGTTGAGGTAGCTTGTTCATTCAATTTATTGTCATTTCTTTGACGGAGTTTTTTTACCGAATCAGGATTAAAAGCATCTGCTTTTTCCCAAAGTGCATAAATTTCATCTTCAGTTTGTTGGGAGTTGTATCTCGAGTCCATAGAAAGTTATTATAACATTCTTTTTTTATATTCCCCTCATATACTTGGCAGACCAAGGTCTGTAATTGGAATAATAGCTTTCTTCGCTTGTGACATTTCCCCATTTATCCTTAATAGTCTGTTTAAATTCAGTTTTTATTCCAGACACCGACCAATCTATTTGTTTAGTAACTCCGGTAGGTAATTCGGAAGTAGGGTAATATTCAGGTGCTGGAGCAGTTCTAAAATCCCATTTTTTATAATTAGAGATTTCGCTAGTTCTGCCATCATTGGTTCCATAAATTTCGATGTTCATATATCTATTTTCAGACTCAACATAAGTATAAATTAAGATGTGGTTCTTAGTATCATTGATGAATCTAAAATCAACATTTCCGGCATAGACTGTGGCGTCAAATCCTGGCTGAGAATTTAATTCGTAGTATGAAACTCTATAGGAATGTTGAAGTCTTTTGGTAACTTTAAGTCCGGCATTTAAGACCGCTCTAAAAAGGGTGCTACTAACTTGACAAACACCACCGCCGTCTCCTAAAATTGTCTTTCCATTAGATATTACATATGCCGAACGATATCCAGTTCCCGCAGAGACCTCTCCGAGGGTTTTATTAAAGGAAAACTCTTGGCCCGGTGGAATGATTGCAAGAGAAATTTTTTCGGCCGTTATTCCCACGTTATGGACTCTATTTATAATAGAATGGTAATAATAACTTTCTCCAAATCCAATTCTTTCGTTAATACCTAGTTCGTTGGTTTTCTCTAGAGTAACTTCTGGAGAGGTTTTATTAAGAGGAATTTCTAGAATGGGGGAGTTTTCTTCGGAAGTAGTAATATCTTCTTCTTGAACACTTAATAGTTTATCTAGTTGATCTATTATTAACTTTTTTGTAGCCACTACGTTTATTTCTAACCCATCTTTGTGGGGCAAAAATGTTTCTACATCTAAGGTTTCTGCATCATATTTAAATTTCGCATCTTGTGGCTCTCTATTAACTTCTTTGCTCCAAGAGGAAATTGTTTCTTCTAGGTTCGAGTCCAGATAGCTTCCAAGTGGTTGTAAGAAAGTAATTAGTTCTATATCATTTAGATAATATTTTTTGTTTTCTGCCTTAAATTCGAGGGATTTTCCTACTAGCCTTTTTGCTTTTGAGAGTTCTAAATTTACCTGTTCATCAGTCAAAACAGTGCTTGTAGATGTTACTGGCGCATCAATAAGGAGACTCAAAATATTGTCATCGCCACCTTTATTCCAAGTATTTTCTTCAGACTTTTCCCTAATTTTTTCTTTTGTTGCTGACAAGTTGATTTCTCTGCCAGGAATGCCTTTATAAATAACTATAGAATTTGCACTGTTGGATATTTTTAGAGATATTTCTGGACTTTCTCCCTTTAAAGCAACTTCTTGGTTCAAGTTGGCTATTAATTCGTTTAACTTTTCATCATCATATAGCGTTTTTGTAGAAATATTGTTGTTTTTAAAAAACGATTTTATTAAATTTAGGCCAGTTTTTACTCTGGAGCTATCTCTGGTAGATGTATAGGCTGTATTAACTGCTTCAGAATAATTTTTTTGTGCTCCTAATTCTGATGAAGAGCTCGCCGTCATAATGTCATCTACTATTAATACTATATTATGTGGCTCAACCTCATTTTGGATATTTTTTAAAGTTTCTATGGCTTCTGAAATAGATAAGCCCGATACATCAACGCTATCAATGTAAGTTCTTGGGAAAATCTTATTTTCATAGAAATTGGTATTTAAATATAATCCAGACGCAAGGAAGCTGACCCCTGCAATGAATAGCAAAAACGCAATCTGTAAAGATCCTAGAGGCAAACTGTTTTTCATTATGCTATTATTATACTAGATATAGAATATTATGAATAATCAACCACTGCCAAAGCCATCTCAAACACCAAAAAATGATGATGAAAATAATTCTGGAGCAGTTTTAACACCTTCGCCTTCTGCGCTAAGAGATACTTCTAAGCCCAGCGACGCTAACAAGCCTGCAGATAACACAAAACCAAGTGGAGCAACCAAGCCTGCAGATAACACAAAACCAAGTGGAGCAACCAAGCCTGCAGATAACACAAAACCAAGTGGAGCAACCAAGCCCGCAGATAGCAAACAAGGCGTGGTATTTGATGGAGCAGTCGCCAAATCGAGAATTCCTCTAGCTCAAAAATCTGAAGGAGATCTAGCACCAAACAATGATGTTACTTTGCCTCCAACTTCTTTAAGTGCTTTGTCATCAATGAGTAGCAACACTATTCCTGATGATGGATCACAAAAATCTGGAGAAGGTCTTTCGGTCAAGTCAAGCAGTAATATTGAAATGCCGGAGAGGACTATTCTAGGTAGACCAATTCCCCAAGAGATACGAGGAGAAGAGTTACCAAGGGGGATAGGATCAAACATTCCATCTCCCAAAATTATACAAGAAAAATCATCTCCAATGCCTCAAATGAGCAAGGATTCTAGCTCTGACATTCAAAGTGCAAAACCCAAATATGCCAAAGAAAACAAATCAATTCTAAAATTTCTTCCATTCATTGTGGGAGGAATAATTCTAGTGGCTGTTGTAGGATTCATTTATTCAAAAATTTCTAGCGGAAAATCGACTTCTTTGCCAAAACCAGATGCAACCACTGACAATATTGACACAACAAATGTGACTCCAGGAGACACAAACAAAAGAACTGAGGTTCCAGCCCAATTAACAGAATTAACATATTGGGGTCTTTGGGAACCAGACGAGGTTGTTGAAGGAATAATATCTGACTTTGAGACATCTCATCCTGGAACTAAAATAAATTATGTAAAGCAATTTCATAAGGATTATCGAGAGAGACTACAAACTGCGCTGGATACAGATGAAGGACCAGACATCTTTAGGTTCCATGCATCCTGGACGCCTATGTTGAAGTCAATGCTTGCTCCAATTCCTACTAGTGTGATTTCTTCAAAAGAATTTAAAGATAATTATTATCCAATTGTTACAGATCAATTAGTTGTTGGTGGTCAATATGTCGGTGTTCCGCTGATGTATGATGGGCTAGCACTTTTTTATAATGAGGACATTCTGAATTCAGCAAACGAAACTCCGCCATCAACTTGGGCAGAACTGAGATTGTTGGCTACAAAATTGACTGTTAAATCGGCAAATGGCATCGAAAGAGCCGGTCTTGCTATTGGAAATACTAAGAATGTTGATCATTTTTCAGACATTCTAGCAGTTTTAATGTTACAGAACGGAGCTAGCTTTAGCGATCCAAATTCTCAAGAAACCAAGGATGCTTTGGTATTTTACACTAATTTCGTTCTAAAAGATGGCGTTTGGAATGATAAGCTACCAAGTTCAACTGTGGCTTTTGCAAGGGGCGACGTTGCCATGATGTTTGCTCCATCTTGGAGAGCTCATGAAATTGCCGCTCAAAATCCAAATTTAAAATTTAAAACCATGACCTTGCCCCAACTCTCAGACGAGAGGATTACTTGGGGGTCATATTGGGCAGAAGGAGTTAGTGCAAGTAGCAATAATAAAGAATTAGCAGCTAAATTTCTTGGATTTATTAGTTCCGACGAAAACTTAATGAAATTATTTTCAAAAGCTAGTGAAGTCAGATCATTCGGAGAAATTTACCCAAAGGCTAGTATGGCAGAAAAATTAGTTGATAATGAAATTATCTCATCATATCTTGACGACGCGGTTTATGCTCAAGATTGGTATCTAAATTCTTTTACTCACGACAATGGTATTAATGATCAGATGATCAAATACTATGAAGATGGAATTAATGCTATTCTTGAGGGCGAGAAGGTTGATGATGTTCTTCTTACAATTGAAGAAGGCACCAAACAAGTTCTCAAACAATATGGGATTAGCACTAAGTAGTCTTGAATCCGCATATCTCGGGCTTATAATGAGGTCATGATAAAAGGCCTTGATAATAAAATTCTTCTTTCTCTTTCTTATACAGATCAATTTAAATATCCACTCACAAAGGAGGAAATTTTTTTAAGGATTATTGGTCGCGAAAAGTCATTATCGATCAACAAACTAGAAACTGAGTTAGTAAAAATGGTTTCTTCAGGAAAAATATTTGTTAAAAATAATTTTTATTTTTTAAAAGGGTCTGGCAATCATATTTATACAAGAATTAAAAGAAAACAATATTCACAAAAAAAATGGTTTGAGGTAGAAGAGTTCATTCGCGTAGTAAGGCTCATTCCTTGGATCAAAGGAGTTTTGGTCACCGGATCTTTAGCAGTGAATAATGTAATTGAAAATGATGATATTGATTTCTTGATAATTGTTCAAGCAAACAGATTGTGGATTTCGAGAATTCTGGTAGTTTTCTTTACATTTTTAAATGGAAAAAAGAGATCTTGGAATGGAGCTTATTCCAATACGTGGTGTTTAAATTTGTGGCTTGATGATAATTCATTGGAGCTTCCTCAAAGATTGAGAAATATTTATGGCGCATTTGAGATTTGCCAAGCAGTTTGGATTTATGACAAAGGTGGTACCAAAAATCAATTTTTTGATCTTAACAAGTGGGCCAAAAAATTTCTGCCAAACTATTTTGCTTTTCAAAAAGAAGTTGATTCGCTTGAAACCAGTGTATTGAGTCATACTACTAATTTATTAGCAGATTTTGTTCTTAAAGAATTAAATAACTTACTATTTATTTTTCAATATTTATATATGAGACCTCACATGACTAGCGAGAAGGTAAAAAAGAATTTTGCATTTTTTCATCCTAGAGATACAAAAAAACAAATTTTAGGCAGGTGGTTGAGAACATATGAAAAAGTCATATGAAAAAATCATATGACTTGTACCCAATCACACGAAAGGCTAGAATGATTTCTGTGCAAAGCAATCAAGCAACTTCTCCAGCAAAATTACCAAGCTTTATTTTGGAAATAATTAAAAACAGTAGGGCAGAGTTAAAATGCCTAGTTTTAGTTACTGGCGTTTTTGACGTTCTTCATTTTGAGCATAAAAAGTTTTTAAAAAAGGCAAAAAAATTGGGAGATGTTTTGATAATTGGCGTAGAGTCTGATTTCAGAGTAAAGTCAATTAAGGGAAGTCAAAGGCCGGTTAACTCTCAGGATGCTAGGGTTGAAAATTTACTCAAACTTTTTTTGACTGATAACATATTTATATTGCCTGATAATTTTAGCAGATCAGAAGATCATCTAGAATTGATTAAAACTATTATGCCCAAGTATCTAGCAGTTTCAGCCCATACTGCTCATTTAAATGAAAAGAGAAAAATTATGAGTATGGTTGATGGTGAGTTGGCAATTATTCATCAACAAAACCCAGAAATTTCTTCTACTAAAATTATTAATGGAAATTCATAATGTCCAAAAAATCGAGCATATATGTTTGTCAAAATTGCGGTTGGTCGGCTCTTCGTTGGGTTGGACAGTGTCAGGGCTGTAACAGCTGGAATACTTTGGTGGAAGAAATGTCCGAAGTAAGCAAAACTGGTAAGGAAATCAAATCTTCCGAAAATATTTCTGATTTTACCATTTCTCTTTCTCGAGTCGACGCTCTAGGATCCTCAAAAGCGCGTCTTTCAACTTTTATTGATGAGTTCGATAGGGTTTTGGGAGGCGAAGAACCAAATCGTGGTATGGTTAATGGAGCAATAATGTTAATTGTTGGAGAGCCAGGTATTGGTAAGTCCACTTTGCTAACTCAGGTTGTTGTGAGTATGTTGGCAAATAGCAAAAACAGCGATATTTCTAATCAAACAATTGCCTATGTTTGCGGTGAGGAAAACCCGGCTCAAATAGCTCTTAGAATCAATAGATTAAAAGAAAATAATTATAATCAAGATAACTTGGTTTTTATTTCATCGACAAATGTTGATTCAATCGCGAAGGCAATAAAAAAAATTAAGCCAGCAGTGGTAGTTGTAGATAGTATTCAAACTTTAACGACTTTTGATTTGGCTGGTAGCGCTGGTAGCGTTGGGCAAGTTCGCGAGTGTGCCGAAAGACTTACGACGTTGGCAAAAAATTTAAACATTCCAATTTTTTTAGTGGGTCATGTAACTAAAGAAGGAACGATTTCAGGACCAAAAGTACTTGAACACATTGTTGATTCGGTATTAGAGTTGAGTGGTGATAGAACTGGGGATCTTAGAATACTAAGATCGGTAAAAAATCGGTTTGGAGCAACAGACGAAGTGGGGGTTTTCCGTATGAGAGATTTTGGATTTGAATCAGTCTCTAATCCTAGCGAGCTTTTTCTAGAACATTCTGATGTTGGTGTGCCAGGCAGCGCCACTGTTTGTGTTATGGAAGGAACAAGACCGTTATTAGTTGAAATTCAGGGTCTGGTAGTAAGTTCTCAGCTTGCTATGCCGAGAAGAGTAGGTCGAGGAATAATGTTATCCAGAATTCAGGTTTTAGCAGCAGTCTTACAAAAGCATTGTAAATTACCGCTTAGTAACAATGATATTTTTGCTAGCGTTGCAGGAGGGTTTAGTGTCAAAGAGCCGGCGTTAGACTTGGGGTTAGCAGTCGCTATTGCTAGTTCGTTAGTAAATAAACCAATAAAAGAAAAAACAGTTTTTATTGGTGAGATCGGTCTTTTAGGCGAAATTAGATCAGTAAACTTGCTCGATAGAAGAATTAAAGAAGCTAAGAGATTGGGCTTCAAAAAAGTTATTTCAAAAAAGACACATTCTTCTATAAAAGATGTTTTAAAGGAATTGGGTTTATTAAAATATACTTAATGTTTATAGAACGAGTATCAGCGAAATTCAAAATTGATTATGAACAAAGAGCGTAAGCTCGTGACATAAATATTAAGTATATTTTATTTACTCAGTTTTTTTGGAATATCTTTCACTACTAGATTGAACAACCTTTTCTTTATTGCTATTGCTGCTTTTTGCAAGTGCGAGAGTGAGAGCGGGGAATGGCTTGGAAACAATGTTATCTATAGATAGTTTATTAATAATTTGATGTCTCTCGAGAGATACTAAGTCTTCAGGTGTATATTGATCGCCATATTCTTTGGCAAAAACTTGAGCATCTTCAGCACCCATAACAAAGCTAATCATACTGCCGCAGTTTCCAAAGATGGCCTTTTGTACTTCTTCTGGAATTTGGGCAATATATTGGTTAGCTAAAGTTAAGTTTAAACGATATTTTCTGGCTTCTGAGAGAATCTTACTAAAAGACTCGGTAGCAAAATTCTGAAACTCATCTACATATAAATAGAAGTCTTTTCTTTCTTCCTCAGGAACATTAACTCTGGCCATAGCGGCGAGTTGAATTTTTGTAATTAACATTGAACCAAGCAGAGTGGCATTATCCTCGCCGAGTTTTCCTTGAGAAAGATTAACTAAAATGATTTTTCCAGAGCTCATTGCTTCCTCAATACTAAAGGAACTTTTTCTGGCATTAACAATGTTTCTTACAATTGGCGAAGACACAAATTGGCCCACTTTATTTAAAATAGAGGCAATGGCCTCAGTTCTTTGCCTTTCTTGCATCATGTTATATTCATCAACCCAAAAACTTTTTAAGATTGGATCTTCCAATTTATTAACAATGCTATCTCTAAACTTTTTATTAGTTAGAAGTTCAAGAATGTCAGACAATCTTGCTTGCTCAACTTTAAGCAAAGTGAGTAGGGAGTTTCGTAAAATATATTCAAGTCTTGGACCCCATGAATATCCATAAAGCTTTTTGAAAACAGAAACAATTCCCGAAGCGATTAATTCTCTGTGAACAATGTTTTTTCCTTCAAAAAGATTAAGTTTAACAGTTCTGTCTTTTTCACTTGGATCAAAATAAATCACATCGTTAATTCTTCTCGAGGGAATGTAGTTTAAAATCGTTTCGATCAAGTCTCCATGTGGGTCAATCACACACATGCCCTCATTGTTTTTAAGATCGTTAATGGCCATATTGGCCAGAAGGGTAGATTTACCGGTGCCAGTTTTACCAATCACGTACATGTGTCTTCTACGGTCATTTCGTTTTAAGCCATAAATAACGTCGTTGTTTTTAAAATATGTTCTGCCGAAGGCATTGATGTCACCTTTTAATTTTGGATCCATATTTTTGGTGATAACAGGTAAGTTCTCTGGTGGTTCTCCCAGAAGGTTTTTCCCCCAGGCTATATTTTGAATCGTTGAAAGTTTTACGTTTGGCATGTGAAGTATGGTGGCTGTCTCGTCGAGAGAGAGATGAAATTTTGGTGAAGATTTGAAAGATCTCGTCTTCATATTCTTTAGAAAACGCTTCTTAAATAAATATCTTCTTCTCAATGACAGGCTATTACCTTCGCTATCAGAAACAGAGTCAAATGAAGCTTCAATGGTTTCGAGTAATATGCGACTTCTTGCTTTATCACTAGAGGAGATTGCGACTCTGATTACACTTTTTAGTGATTTGCTGTCAAGTTTTTTGTTAATTTTTTGTTTTTGAACACTTAAGATCTGCAAAGGAGAATTTTCGCTTTGAGTATTTGCTGTTCTGTTTGGCGAACCTGCTTTCCAATGCTCGCTACTCTTATCAAAAACATATTGGATGACTACGCGATCGTATTTTTGAAGTTTCGAGAGAGTAGATAAAATAGTCGACATCGGATCAGTGTCATGAAAGTCTTTGTATGTTTTGAGCGGTAGATAATTGGGTCTCTTCAAATTTAGGCTACCCATCTCAAAGAAGCGACTCTGAGCTTCGGCATAGCTTTCGGCTGGGAGGATAAAGCTATCTATGGTGTCATCATCAACTTTATTAATTAAAATTTCAGGATAACTAGCTCTTAATATGCTTTTAAGATAATTAATCAATCTATCTGGAACATACATTTGAAAATATATGGTTTGATTCTCAACAATGATTTCAAAACTTAAGCGCTCGTCTTTTTTAAGTAACTTCCAATACCATCGACTTCTTAGGTTGGGAATTGATGCAAATAGTTGTGTAGCAGACTCTGGGGTATGCTCACTGTCTCGACCAGTTCTAAGCTCTAAAATAGTGTGATTTGCAGGCATATGCAGAAGTATATCATTTCTTCGAGTTGGCGTATATTGGATTGCAATCATAAATTGATGATTATTTTACTTCCAGGCGAAAGAGTAGTTATCTACATTTATTAGATTAATAAAATTGATGTGAATAACTTATTAATTGCTCTCAATAATATTACTAAAAATAAAAATATAAGACGTATCAAAACAGAGTAACTATAAATTATAGGTTGACTAATTAAATAAATGTAGTTATACTGAAAGAATAGAATAAAAAAAGCATTATTATCGCTGGACAGACCACGAATAACAATGCTCTTTTTGTTCACATGGCGTTTAATTAAAAACTTTTAAGAACCATGTGAGACAGAGATTACCTGATTTAGAACAGGTTGTAAATTCTATCTTTGTGATTCTAACTACATATTAAGAGATCAAAGCGTATTTTTTAGCAAATATTTTACGAGATATTTTCATAAGAAATACTAAGCAATCAGGTTTGAGACAAAATTAGATGTTGCGTGGAGGTTCGGTAGTTGGGCAGGCAACCGAGCTTCCACACAGCATCTTAATTTGACATTTTCACTATTATTTGAAATAATAACCATCAACTTCATGTTTTCTTAATTTATGTTCCTGAGAATTTTATTCTTTAAAACTTGTTTCACCATGAGCTTACTAATTTCTTAAATTAAATAGACTATTATCAATTATCAAAAACAATTATGACGGAGAAAACAACAACAGTGACGCCAGTAACGGCTGCAAAGATCGATATGAAAAAAGTTCCTGTAATGCCATTAAATAATGGTTACAATAACCAAAATAATCAAAAAAGACCCTCATTTGTAAAAAATAACGAAGAAGGCGACAAAATTATTACTGGTTTTCTTGATTTATCAAGAGACGGCCATGGAGTTTTGCGCGCTACATTAATGGGTGAGGACGATCTGGATGCATATATTTCAACTTCACAAATCAGAAGATTCAGACTTAGATCTGGCGACATCATAACCGGCCCGGCAAGAGCTCCAAAAGACAGCGAAAGATTTTGGGGATTACTCAAGGTTACTGAGGTTAATGGTAGACAGGCAGAAGAACTTAAAAATGCAGATAGACCCAAATTTACAAAGTTTACTCCTGTTTATCCTGATTCAAAAATAAAATTAGAAATTGATCCAGAGTTATTGTCACTGAGAATTATTGATATGATCGCTCCAATTGGCAAAGGCCAAAGAAGTTTGATAGTTTCTCCTCCTAAAGCTGGTAAAACTAACTTACTTAAAGATATTGCAGCTGGTGTAGCTAGAAATCATCCTGAAATTCATATTATGGCTGTTTTAGTTGGAGAGAGACCAGAAGAAGTTACCGATATAGTGCGCCACATCGCAAAAATAACCGATGGCAAAGGTGAGGTCGCAGCAAGCAACTTTGATGAATCTGCAAAAGATCAATGTAGAGTTGCCGAACTTGCCTTGGAAAGAGCAAAGAGACTAGTTGAAGAAGGTAAAGACGTCTTAATTCTTCTAGATTCAATTACTCGTTTAGCTAGAGCTTACAATTTATCTATTCCTACATCTGGAAGAACTCTTTCTGGGGGATTTGATCCAGCGGCATTATTTCCTCCAAAGAAATTTTTTGGAGCAGCTAGAAATTTCGAAGTTGATGGAAGTTTAACAATTGTTGGTACTGCCTTGGTAGAAACTGGATCCAGAATGGATGATTTGGTTTATGAAGAATTCAAGGGTACAGGCAATCAAGAAGTCCACTTAGATAGAAAATTAGCAGAAAGAAGAATCTTTCCTGCAATTGATGTTCAAAAATCTGGAACAAGAAGAGACGATCTTTTAATTGACAGTATGGATTATTTGTCTATTACAACATTGCATAGAATGTTAGACATGCTTGATAAAGACAAGCGTACTTCTACTATCATTCAACAACTGAAAAAGACTAAAACTAATAAAGAGTTTTTAGCATCACTCAAAAACGGCTAATAATATGGTAAAGATTACTCTTAGACTAAGAGTGCCACAGCTTTTTAAAGATCTGTCAGCATATCTACAATTTTTAAAACTATACATGCGTAAAAGAGTGTATGGTTGGTTTTCTAGGTTTGAATTATTCAAAGATACAATTGTTGATCTTTTGTACAAAAAAAGAGGAAAATATGTTCGTCCATTTTTACATTTTGGCACAATTGGTTTAATTTTTTTGGCTATTATTGTTGGCCCGGTGGTGTTCTCTGGATCAGATGATCAAAATCAAGATTCATCTAATGGTATTTTAACTTCCAAAGCCTATGGCTCGAATTTTTATACTCAACAAGCAGAAGAAGTGAGACTATTTAGAGGAGGAGAGATTATTGTCCACACCGTTGAAGAAGGCGATACTATTTCAAGTATTGCGCAAAGATATGGGTTAGATACAAGCACAATTTTGTGGGAAAACAATTTAACCAGCACGAGCAAAATTAAACCAGGAGATTCTTTAAATATTTTGCCAATCAATGGAGTTAGACACAAGGTTCAAAGAGGAGAAACAATTTACTCAGTTGGAAAGAAGTATGGCCTAGATGAATCTCAGGTGCAGGTGATCGTTGACTATCCTTTTAACGAGTTTTTAAATGATGAAACTTTTGAGTTGGCAATTGGGCAATATATTATGGTTCCAGACGGAGTAAAAATCACAAAGTCAATTCCTATAGTAACCAGAGTTGCTTATCAAACCCCAGATGCAGGATCAGTTACAGCGCTTGGATCATTCGTATGGCCGGCAGCTGGAAAAATTACTCAGTCATATAGTTTCTATCATAAGGCTAATGATATTGCTAACAGATCTGGAGGCTCTATTTTAGCAGCTGACAGTGGTACTATTGTTGCGGCAGGTTGGGATCCATCTGGATATGGCAATAAAATCTTAGTTGACCACGGTAATGGATTTTCTACTTTATATGCCCATTTGAGCTTAATCCAAGTAGTTATTGGTCAGAGAATTAATAGAGGAGATGTCATCGGTCAAATGGGAAGTACTGGTAGATCTACAGGCACGCATTTACATTTTGAGATCAGACAAGGTGGCATATTATTGAACCCCCTAAATTTCTTGAGGTAGGCAGTTCGCCTAAAAGGCTCGCGTGTTACAATACCTTCAGTTGGAAAGATAAAAATATGATTGATTTAGTTAAACTTATTTTAGTTGCTGGTGATGGGGGACTCGGAAGAGTCTCTTTTTTACGTGAACGAAGAATCACCAAGGGTGGCCCTGATGGAGGTGACGGCGGAAAAGGCGGTTCAGTAATTTTCAGAGGCAATAAAAACTTAGCAACACTCAAGGATTTCAAGGGAAAAGTTTTGTACCAAGCAGAAAATGGTTTTCCCGGTGGTAAAAAAAACATGATTGGAGCCAAAGGCAAAAATTTAGTTTTGGATGTGCCAATTGGAACATCCATATCAGTTCTCGCAGAAACTGGCTATGCTAAAAAAAGAAGAACTTTTGTTGGTATAAATTCTTTATTGAATAAGGATGGAATCCGTCAAGAAAAGTATTATTTAGAAAAAGAAGGTCAGGCTGTTCCTGAGCGTGATCCAGATAATTTTTATTTATTAAGTGAGTCACAATTTAGAAATGTTCCTGAGGCTTATCCAGAAGAACAAGCTCCCGAAAAAAAAGCTGGTAGGATTGGCCTAAATGAGCCAATTGCTCCAGTTGTTCAAGAAGTATTAAATGCTGTGAGAGATTTGGTTCCTATTGAAGTTGAAACGATCAGAAAAGACGGTCAAGAAATTATTGTCTGTCAGGGTGGTTTTGGTGGAAGAGGAAATGATAGATTTAAAAGTTCGAGAAATGTTACGCCTTTGGAAGCTGAATATGGATCATTTGGTGAAAAACGAGTAATTGTTTTAGAACTTAAGCTTTTGGCTGACGTAGGTCTTGTGGGTTTTCCAAACGCTGGGAAAAGCACTCTCTTGTCTGTTGTTACAAAAGCCAAGCCTAAAATTGCTTCATACCCATTTACGACAATTGAGCCTAATTTGGGAATATTAGAGTTTGGCAATTATAGTAAAACTTCAGGACTAGAAGAAATTGTGTTAGCAGATATTCCTGGATTAATTGAGGGCGCTAGCGAAGGCAAAGGTTTGGGTCATTCTTTTTTAAGACACGTAGAAAATTGTTTAATAATGCTTTTCGTTTTAGCTCTTACAGAAACAGAAGTTTTTGACGAAAATTTAACTGATAAACAAAAAGCAGAGTTGCTTTACAAACAACTAACTAACTTAAAAAAAGAACTTAAAAATCATTCTATCAAAGCGACAGCTACTCCAATTGGCGCAGGCAAAAAACTTTTTGAGGACAAAAAGTTTTTGGTTAGCATCAATAAAAGTGATTTATACTCGAAAGATTTAATTGCCGAGATAAAGAAACTTTTCAAAAGAAAAAAAATCGAAGTAATATTTTTCAGTGGAGTTACAAAAGTTGGATTAGAAGATCTTGCCGCCAAACTAAGAGAAGAGGTCTCCAACGTTAAATAACAAAAAACCACCAGTTTTTAGCCGGTGGTTTTTTGTTAATTTCTTTTAATTAATTCAATTCGCCAGTTAAATCAGTTGTTGGAGTTTGCTGTGTTTCGGCACTTGGTTCTGGAGAAGGTTTTTCCATAATTCCAGGCTCGGCATTTAGATCTACATTTTCAACTGGTGTAACCTCGGAAGTATTATTGAGGTTCTGTTCAGTGATTGATGGAATTTGTTGATCTATTCCAGTTGCTGGATCTGTTCCAGCTGTTGGTACTTGTTCTGGCTCAAGACTAATGCCTTTTTGTTCCATAAGCTTTTCTAGATCTTCAATTTTTTGATTCACGATGACATATTCATCGGAGCCAGCTTCAAGAAGAACGAGTGCTCTTTGGTAAGAAATTCTAGCTTCTCTGTAGGCATCTGGTTGATCAATCTTTTCTAAAATGAGAGCTAAATTAAAGTGCGATCCAGCTAGATCGGGCTTTAAGTTAATAGCTTGAGACATGATATTAATTGCTTGCTGGTAGTTTTTTTGTGCAACAAAAACTTGAGCCAACTCAATTCTTAGTGCTGGGTCATTTGGGCTAGTTTCAATTGCTTTGACGTAAGATTGAACTGTCCAGTCAGCAGCATCTTCGGATATGCCAGTCATGTTGCTATATATCTGAGCTAGATTCAACCAGTTTTGTGAATCTAATGGATCTAGAGTTGTAGCTGCTTTTGCTTCTCTAACGGCCTGTTGAAGTAAAGCAGAAACTTGTTGTTTCTCTTCTTCTGTAATATCAGCCTTGTTAGAAAGAGCGACGGCAATAGCCATATTTGTTGAGGCATATCTTCTTCTCAATGTATCTAAATATGGGTTCAGAACAACTGCTTTTTGTTGAAGCTCGTATGATTTTATCACTTCATTATTGGCCAAAGCTTTTGATGAATCAGCCATTAGAATATTTGCCGCATAAACTCTGCCAGCAAAGTAAAACAGGGCAATTACTCCTGCTAGTCCAAGTCCTACGGACAAGTAAAGTGGGAGCTTTGTTATTTTTGATGGGGCGTTATCAAGCTCAACCTTATTTAAAATTTTGAATTTTAAAGTTAACAGTTGTAGTAATGGCAGTCTGTGCTTTTCATTTGCTATTAAGAATGCAATTGCTACAGCCTGGATTGTTAATAATATTGTGTTTGCAGGCAGTAGAAGTTGCAAAATTAAAGTTGAAACAATCATGTAGTAAATAGGTCTACTAGAAATAAGCGATCCCTTTTTTAGTTTTGCAAACTTTATAACAAAGAATGCCCATGCAGCTAAGCCGATGGTTCCTAAAGTTGTGAGGATTGTGATTGGGAATATTCTTGCTTGTGAGAACACTGCAGACCATTGAGCTGTATTATTTACCCACAATGGCTTGAATGTTGAATATGCATTGCTATAAGCGCTAGGGCCGACACCAATGAGCGCTGATTTTGGATTTTTAAGTGAATCCAACATAATTGACCAGCTACTGTTGAAAGGTGGCAAGACTAAACTAGTATCTTTTCCTGGAAGTAAAGCCCATGCAAAGATTCCTGCTCCTACAACTAATATTGGGAGTGAAACTGCAAATAATTTGCTCACTTTTTTTTCTGAGATAATACTTGCTACAGCACCAACAAGCGTTACCAGCAAAACCTGTAGAGCAATAAATGGAGATCCCGTGATGTCAAAAACCATGCTTGTAGGAAAGCTAGTTCCTATTAGTTTATTAACAAGTTGTGCAGGTCCAAATCCGACCATTTGTAAAACTGTTGCAACGACTAAAACAACGCTCGCTAAGGTCATTACTTTAATGAATTTTGACGTAGAGTCTTTAGGAATTAGTGATCCACCCAGAATTGCAATCAATGTGGCTGAAATGTAAATTCCACCCATACCAAGTAGTGCCTCAATTGGATAGCTAGAAGTAAAGAATGTTGAAGCGGCAACTGCTAATCCAAAGAAAAATAATGAATCAGTGATTGGACTGATTGTAATTTTTATAGACCCCTGTCTTAGGGATTTTATGACAAAAAATAAAATCATTAGTATGCTACTAAAGAACAACAAATATGTTTTAGTGTGATCAATAAAACTATCGGTCAGTGGAACCACCAACAAAACTGATAAAAATGCTGTTGCCATAGCCGACCACAAGGCTACCTGCTTAAAAAGTTGTTGTGTTTTCATAATTTGTTCTCCTTGAACATACTTTATATTCACCTTCTATTTAACCCTAGCGTTGAGTGAATGTAAATAGTAATATAATAGTATGAAGAATCGAGGTTTTACGCTGATTGAAGTTTTGATCGTTGTTGCTGTATTAGCTATTTTAATAATAATGGCACTTTTGTTGACGCCGAGGCAACTTGAAAAAGCTAGAGACGGGCAAAGAAAGAGTGATTTGCAGAAAATTAAAATTGCTTTCGAAGATTATTACAATGATAATGGATGTTACCCATCGGCAGATGTTTTGCACAATTGTGGGGGAGTTTCACCTTCAGATCACGAGTTAAGTCCATATTTACAAAATATTCCTTGCGATCCCAAAGACCAGAGTTATTATTTATATTTGCCTTTCGATAATTCTTCCGGGCCCGGAACCTGTGATGGTTTTAGAGTTTGGGCTAATTTAGAAAAAAATGATGACTCTGTGATTACTAGTTTAAATTGTGATGGTGATATTGGCTGTGGAGCATCTGATTATTTTGAGACTGAGATAGGACCGGTGGCTTTGGAATACAACTATGGAGTTTCTGAGGGAGTGCCGGTTTTTGCTGGTGACTCTGAATTAATGAGTGGGTTTTGTTGTGCTAGTGCTGGTGATGATTGCAATGTTTACGCTGCAGCCGACTTTGGAACTTGTGGTGACGGACCATATGGATCCTACGATGATTGTATTAATGAAACGGAGTGTGTTTATCCGTAAGCTTGAACACAATAATTTTATAGCAAATATGAAAAAAAAACATTTTGGCTTTACATTAATCGAGCTTTTGATAGTTATAGTAATTTTGGGGATTTTGTCGGTGATTGGTTTGGGAGCATTTACTTCGGCTCAGATGAAGTCTCGAGATTCAAATAGAAAGAGTAGTTTAAGTGGAATTGCTACTGCCTTGGAAGTTTATTATAACGATCATGATAGCTATCCTATCGGTGCAGTTGGGAACATTGAAGGCTGTGGAGTTGATGGTGAAGAAACTTGTAATTATGGTTTAATTTGGAAGGATAATAACGACACAACCTATATGGTTCAGATTCCTGAAGATCCAGGATCCAACTCATTTTTTTATGATTCAGATGGCACGAGTTATATAATTTACGCTCGTTTAGAGAATGTAAACGATGGTGCAGTCCCACAGGTTGATGGTGCTCCAGGAATTTATTCTGATGTTTCAGATAAGTGTGGTGGTTTGGGCTGTAATTATGGAGTTGCAAGTAGCAACACTACACTTGGTTCCGTAGAAACTGATCCTCTTTAAAGATCAATAATTTGTAGTTCATAAATAACAAAATAGGCAAAATAAGCTTCGAAAGGTCACAAATGAAAAGTAATAAAACATTAAATAAGGGCTTTACTCTAATAGAGCTTTTGGTCGTTATTTCGATTATTGGAGTTTTAACAGCCTTACTTCTTTCAAATTTTGTCGGAATCAGAGGCAGAGCTAAAGATACTAAATTAAAAGGCGATCTCGAGCAGCTCAAAACTGCGATGAGATTATATTACAATGATAACCAGAAGTATCCCGATAATACTTTTGATAGTTGTAACTTAACACCTTGTGCTCCTGGCGAGGAATTTAATGATGGAATGTCAGGCACAGTCTATATGAAAGTTTTGCCAGAATATTCAGAGTATGTTCAAACAGACGGCGGTGATGGTTTTTATGCTGGTGTTATTTTGAGTAATGCCTCTGATGCTGATATTGCAAATAGCGTTGCAGAGTGTGGAATCGGTGGTACAGCAAACACTTTTTATGTTTGTGCTAACTAGCCCCAAACTACTTTTTAGCTAAATTACTTTTGATTACAAAGAGAGAGTGTTAATAATTAGAGAGTATTAATAATCTTGGTTTTTCCAAAATATATCATTTTTAATAACTCTTTATCATTGGTTAAAAAATAATCGCAGTCAGCTTGGGCGCAAGAGTGCAGCTGAATATTATCTTCTAAATCTTTATTTGGTCCTTTAGAAGCTAGTTGATAAATATTCTTATCTAAATCAGTTATTTTGCAAGTGTTTATGACTTCATTAAAATGTTTGTTTGGAATTTCTATTTTAAGTAAATATGCAGTTATATGAATGCTTAAAACAGAAATATATAGATCGTGATGATCGAGAATTTCTGGGTTTAAATCTGATCTGTTTGACAAAATATCAACAAGAATATTAGTGTCAAGAAATATTTTTGCCATGTTTTTTTAATAGTAGATTGTAATAATTCTTCATAAGACCTTCATTATTTTTTGGTAAAAATTTAGATGTTTCAGAAAATATTTTTTGAGCATTTTTTATTGCTTTGGAGAATAAAACCTTTGTTTTTTTTGAGTCAGATATTGGACTGTAAACTAGTGGAGTTATATTTCCAATAATTTTTGAATGATGGATTAGCTTAATTGTTTCGCCTCGATTAAGACTTTGAGTAAGCTGTTTAGTGTTGGTTCGCAGTTGTGTTGTAGTTATGATTTGCATTTTATTTTTCTTTATTTTAGTAATTTAAATATACATTAAAATGTATATTTTGTCAAGTGTTTTTTTGGAGTGGACAAGACCTAATGTTTTAGGTAGTATTTAGATAAGATAAAATCTTATGTAGAAGTTATGATAATTAAAAAGTTGGTTCTTAATCGAGATAAACAAACAGTTTTTGGTCTGTCTGATGTGGCTCGGATTGTGGGTCAAACTCCTGATCAGAATTTGATTTCTGCGGTTAGTTATTATGTTAAGCAAGGGGATTTGATTCGCTTGAGTAAAGGCTTGTATGCTCTAGATCAGAATTACTTGGCAGAAGAGCTGGGCAACAAACTCAGAACACCATCATACTTAAGTTTATATAGTGTTTTACAACCCATGGGGATAGTTTTTCAACCATATGAGAGTTTTTACTTGATTAGTAGAAGAAATGAGAGACGCGAGATTGGAGAGAATAAGTTTGTTTATCGAAAAATAAAAGATGAGATTTTACTCAACCCGTTGGGTTTGGAGCGAGAGGGAGCGGTGGTGAGAGCGAGCGTCGAGCGAGCTCTGCTGGACAAACTATATTTGGATGGAGAAGAGCACTTTGATAATTTGAGGCAAGTAGATTGGGATAAGATGGCTAGACTTAATCGAGAAGTTTATCGCCGCCAAACACTAGATCAATATATCGTAGAAATGAGGAAATATGCTTGATCAAAAACAACACCGCTTGCATCTGATTAGAATTTTGTTGAGTTGTTATAAAAACTCTCAGGTGGGGAGTTGGTTGGGTTTTAAGGGAGGGACGGCGGCCTATTTATTTTATGATTTACCCAGATTTTCGGTTGATCTAGATTTTGATTTGCTAAAAAAATCTAGTGATAGCGAGAGGCAAGTTTTGATGAAGGAGATTAGTAGTCTGGTGGAAAAAGATTATAAAATTAAAGATCAATACGATAAAAAAAATACTTTGTTTTGGTTTTTGAGCTATGGTTCTGGTGCGGTCAATATTAAATTGGAGATTTCCAAAAGACAAACACAGTCTCAGTTTACACAACAGTCTTTTTATGGGGTGCAGATCCCCGTGATGGATAGGGCAGATATGGTGGCCAATAAATTAATGGCGCTGTTGGAGAGAAAAAAATTTGCTAATCGAGATTTATTTGATGTGTGGTATTTCTTGCAAAGCGTGGATTTTATGAAGATCAATTATAAGCTAATTGAAACTAGATCAGGACTAGATCCAGAGCAGTTGTGGTCGAGGATATTGGATAGAATTAACACAAAGGCAAAAGGGAATTTATTGCAGGGAATGGGTGAGTTAATAAGTGAAAAGCAAAAATATTGGGTAAAAACCAAACTTATCAATGAGCTCCTAGCTCAAATTCAGATGAGGATTGATATTTAGCTCAAAACCTCAATATCTTTAAACCTTTTGAAGTGTTTTTTATCAAAGGTGTGAATTTCTTTTATTAAATCATTTTTCATGAAAACATAGCTGAGAGCATCTTCAAAATCTACATTTTTATCTTCGTAAACGTATAGGGCTGAAAGTATTAATGCTTTTTGGTCTATGAGTAACTTATGATTTTTGTATACTATTCATAAGTTTGAGAGGCTGTTTTTTTTGCTTTTATCTTTTTTGCTTGATCTATACTTGATAGGAGTGACCTGCCTTTTGGATTAACACTTGCATATAAACCCATAACGTCAGTGATTGAAGTTGGAATAGTAATTTGGCCTCTGCCTGTTACTGTAGCAATGTTTGTCATATATGCATATTATCAATTTTGCATACAAAATGTCATATGCAAAATTTAATGATGAGACTAATGCCGCTGTAGCAGTATTGTTGGATTGATTCTTGACAAATGTCATCGTATATAGTTAAATTTTAGCTAGTTATGATGACAAACACTACTCTAAAAAAGATCGAGCAACTATTAGTTAGCTCCCAAACTGTTTTTACTGTTCAAGATCTGGCAACTTTATGGAACGTGAGTAATAAAATATCACTTTATAGTAATATCAGATATTACCTCGAAATAGGAAGATTAAAAAAAATTCATAAAGGAATTTATGTTGTGGGAGAGCTAGAGAATATTAATTCTTTTGAGGTGGCCCAGAAACTTATTATTCCTTCTTACATTTCTTATTATACAGCTTTAGCTACACATGGAATTATTTTTCAGCTATATTCATCAATTCACTCCATGGCTTCACAGAGCAAACAACTAACTATATTTTCCAAAAATGAGAAGTTTGTTTATCATAAACTTAAGGAAAAAGTTTTTTATAATATGCTAGGAATAGAAGATAGAAAAAAATACTTAATTGCTGGTCCTGAAAGAGCAATTTGTGATAGTTTATATTTTGCTCCAGGACTAGCTTTTGATAGTCTTAAAATGATTAATTTTGATTTATTAAAAAAAGTATCAAAAATTTATGATAACAAGCGACTAGAAGCTGAAGTAGAAAGAATAATTTTTTTGGAAAGATCATAATGCTAGATACAAACCAACATGAATATTATTTAAAAAAAATATTGAGAGACATAATAAGTGACGTAGAATTGAGTGGTCAATTAGCGTTTAAAGGAGGCACTTGTCTATATTTATTTTATGGGCTAAGTCGTTTTTCAGTGGATCTTGATTTTAATTTTATATCAGATCAAGATTTTAAAGTAGAAAAAATGAATCAAATTTTGAATAAGTACTTAGATATAAAAAATGGAAGATTTAAAGAAGGACAAAGTGGTTGGCTTTGGGAAGCAAGTTATAAAAAAGGTGAGCGACAGATGCAAGTTGATATTAATAAAAGAGTATATCCAGATAAATATGAGATTAAACAGTTTTATGGTCTTTCAATAAAAACTCTAGCTCAGCAATCGCTTTTTGCGCACAAACTTTGTGCGATTCTTGATAGAAAGAGATTTCAAAATAGAGATTTATTTGATGCTTGGTTTATGTTTGATAATAATTTTGAAATTAGCAATGAAGTAATTAAGTTTAGAACAAATAAGAATACGAAAGAATATTTGTTGGAACTGATGGGATATATAAAGAACAATGTTAACAAAAGCAGTATACTTCAGGGAATGGGGGAGTTAATAAGTGAAAAGCAAAAACATTGGGTAAAAACCAAACTTATCAATGAGCTACTAGCTCAAATTCAGATGAAGATTGATTGCCTCGATTAATTCACTATCCACCAGTTGAATGACACGTTTGCAGTGGTTGGTAAGTCAAAGCCAACTACAAACTCGCCTTCTTGCGTTACAGTTTCAATCATTGTAGGCGTGGCAGAACCCGTTGCTGTTGGATCTTCTGTAAGGGTAACAACATGAGGAGCTTGTGATTTTACATAGAGCACTTGGTTGTTGGTGCTACCAACAGCAGTGACATAGATCATAGATTCTTTAGTGATTAAAGTAGATTTTATCTTAACCGCACTCGCACCTGATTTAATTGTAGCTTTGCCGGAAGTTTTTTCGGACTGGAGCTCGTTAATTAAGGATGATCCTAAGTCTTCACTGCCAATGCCAACTCCACCTGCAAACTCAGCTCGACCTTGGGCAGAGAAGGTTGCAACTGGGTCGCCAACTTCATTGATAATCTCGAATCTAGATTTTTTGATTTCTCCAGTTTGAGTGTCTACGCCTGCAACTTGAACCTGTAATGGATTGCCAAAATCTGTTGGCTTGATGAGATTTGTTAGAAGCGTGCCACCAACTTTAACATTGCCAGTTGCTTCAAAATTACCGTTAACTGTAACTAGTCCAGAGTCATCAATCATTACTAATCCCGCCAAAAGGTCAATTGAGCCTTGTCCGGTTGGTTGGACTTTCAAGATTTGATTATCTGGATCTGGGGTGATATATGCAATCATGCCATTGGTAATTTGAGTGGTACTATCTCCAGATCCAATTACCACTCCGGTGCCTGCAAATATGGAGTTGCCGACTGCTAGAGAATCGGAAATATAGCCTGCACCATTGACCTTAAAGTATTTTTCAATATAGAGAGCGGTACTTGTGAGAACAACATCATCTTGTGTGAGATTGAGTTCACTGAGAGTTAAGTCTAAATCTGCCATTGCGATGACTGCAAATTGTGTACTGTTGACGGTTTCATAGAGTTCTGCCATATAGGTTGCAGAGGCAGTACTGCTGTTTTGACCAATAAGAAGATCAAGCAGTCCAGGCTGTTGTAGTGAGGTGGCAATCTTGTTTTCAAAATCATAAATATTGTTTGCATAGAGTGTTCCAGATACGGTAGCATTGACGATTTCAGCGGTAGTGGCTTTAACGCTTTCTAATTGAGCAATACCGACTTCAAGAGCGGTAATTCTGGCAGAGGTGGCATCAATGTTGGTGGCAGAGAGAGATTTGGCAGTGATCGTGTCAGTATTGATCAATCCGGCGAGTAAAGTTCCAGAAACTGTGGCGTTGGTAATGTCTGCAGTGATTGTTTTTATAGTGTCTGAATTGATACTTTTGGCAGATATAGTGGCAACATTTATGTTCTCAGAATTTATCGTATCTATATTTGCAATTGGAGATATTAACTGTTGGTTAACTTTTAAGACATCGGCGGTTAAATTATTGATATTGGCAACTCCGGCAATTATGTTAGCTGAGACAATTTTGAAAAAGGCACCAATTTTATCGGTGATACCGGTTGAGGTGGCAACGACGTAGGTGTCGGGCGAGTTGCCGGTCAGGACTACGTCGCCAGAGTCGGTGAGGGAAAGATCGGCTAGCTGTCCGGAAAGGCTGGAGATTTGGAGTTGTTGTTCCTGGATGGCTTCAGTAATCACTGGGATAAAACCAATATAATTAACTCCTAAATAGCCGTTTTCGGGATCAACAATACTAACGAGTTCCGGGAAAATACTTTGGACATTTTGTGCTTTGTAACCCAATTCAATCTTGGTTACATCTTGACCAATCATGTTAAATCGATAAGCATCAAGAGAGAGGATTTTGTCTAATGAATTATAAATCGGAGCAAAGTTTTCCTTTAGTCTGGCATCAGAGACGTCGGTAATAGTACCTGTGTATTCAATATCGCCCGTTACGTCTAGGGTAACACTGGGATTTGTCATCTTGATGCCGACGTTTCCGGCATCATCTACCATAAGTCCTTTTCTTATTTTTTGAAGCTGGTCTGTATTTAAGACACCGAGCAATTCAAGCCTGACATGGTGTGGTTGTCCGGTGCTATCAAATGCGGTGATTACTGGTAAGATATTAGCAGTGTCATCGGCTATCAAACCAATTGTTTTTGGTGTACCGGGAGCATCTGCTTTGTAGTTGTATGCGAGGAGATCTAGATCATAAATTTTATTTGAGTCGACAAATGTATCTAGAGGTTGAAAATCCATTTTACTAGCCCTGGTGGAAATAAAATAATTTATACCCACAGCACTAGCATCAGAGGCGGAATATGCCTCTATATAATCACTAGCTTGGACTACCTTTATAAAGGTAAATTCCTCGTTTTCTGATCCATCAAATCTTAATTGTCCCCTTACGTGAAGTTTTTGTGCTGGCGTCGCCGTCCCGATGCCGACATTGCCGCCGCTGGTAATGAGCGCATAACCGGAACTTGACTCAAAATGACCCCCAACACCAGAGCTACTATATCCAGACACGCCATAGCCGCTGCCGTTGTTACCTCCATACACGCCGTAAGTTGCGCCGCTGCCTCCACTATAAAAACCTTTAATTGCGGCATTGTATATTCCCACATCTTTATTTTCTACATATAGAGTGTTCATATAAGTATTCGTATTAGCATCACTGGTTGTTATAAAATTTGCTGTCCCCATGTCAGTTGTATTGGCTGTTTTAGTTACTACTAGTTTATACCCCGTTGGTGCCGTCGTCCCAATACCGACGTTGCCGCCAGAACCTGCCAGGTAGCTATTTCCGGCGGAAGTATTGAGTTGATTATTGTTGTTACCAAGAGCGACCATCGTATTAAAATAGAAGTTTTTGTCTGAATAAATATGAGCCCAACCGGCATTAGCGGGTCCTAACTGAATATAACCGTAATCAGTATAAAATGTATTCCATGAGCCATCTGTAACCCAACGTCTCGTTGTGTTACCGTTGTAAATTGTACCACCGGTCGCCAAAATGTTGCCAGTAACATCTAAAGCATTTGCACAAGCTGTGCCACCAATAGAAACACAGTCGTATTCAGTATTGTAGTTGAGTATTAAATCATCATTAATTTCATTACCCAATAAAGCAAGGTTTCGATCTTCTCCAGTGCCATTTTTACCTACAATCCAAACATCATATGACGAGCTTGAATGATCAATTTTGACGCTACCAACTACATCGAGTTTTCCCCCCGGCACTGTCGTCCCGATGCCGACGTTGCCAGAGGTGTC
>Ga0210005_1000322_pt1 | contig 41204 bp, 48 predicted proteins | sample CryGey02umfilter_3_FD_183961 | JGI IMG/M metagenome (GOLD analysis project Ga0210005, IMG submission 183961) | Groundwater microbial communities from aquifer in Utah, USA - Crystal Geyser 4/9/14 0.2 um filter (SPAdes) (version 3) | ecosystem: Environmental > Aquatic > Deep subsurface >... | reverse complement strand
AAATCGAACAAATCTGAGATCAACAACGGTTTTGCGGTAGGTGAGCCGGTTAATCTTACTGTCATGCGTGGGGAAGTCCCCATGTCCTCCACCGATTCCGACAAATTCCTGTACTTATTTGCTCAGAGAGGTATCAAGTCTTATCAGATCTCGGATGACCCGAATGTTGGTTTTAAGTTCCCTGAGACCTTTATCCCCAACATCTCTGTTCGGGCCATTCGCTTTACGGGAAAAACCTACGAAGTATCAGAAAGTTTAAATCTAATGTTCAATCATTCAGCCAAGAAACTTTCGCTGGATATTACCCTGGATAAATCATCTTATCTCCCAGGTAGTACTGCCAGGCTTTCTATTCTGTCCAAAGATTCACACGGCTCTCCGGTGTCGGCTGAGGTCAATCTCAGCTTTCTCGATGAAGCCTACAACGCCATGAACCCCATCACTGTGGATCCTCTAGCCAGAATTTACAGCTCTCTGGATCCGGACATTATTGTTTCTTACCAGTCACATCAGTATCCTCTTGACTCCTCCGGGGCCGAAGGTGGCGGTTGTTTTCTACCTGGCACCGCTATTCTTATGGGAAATGGACAGTCGAAAAATATTGAAGATATTGTTGTCAGCGACACCATCAAAACTCTCCAAAGCCCCACTTCGGCCAAAACAGTCAACTCCAAAGTTGTCCAAGTATTTCGACACCAAGTTTCTGGGTATCTCATCATTAATAATCGGTTAAGGGTTACCGCCGAACATAATCTCTATATCAACGGTCGCTTCATGACGGCAGGAGAGGCACAAATAGGCGATTTTTATCTGGACTCACGCGGAGATTATCAGAAAATTTACTCCATTGAATCTCGATCAGGCATAAACACTGTTTATAATTTTACGGTCGACAAACTTAATACTTACCTTGCCGATGGTTTCTATGTTCACAATGAAAAAGGCCGCGAACTCTTCGTAGACAATGCCTATTTCGGCAGCGTTCGCACCGGCGGTGATGGGCAGGCCAGCTTGGACGTCAAGCTTCCGGATAATCTTACTTCTTGGAGGATTACTTCTCAGGGAGTAACTGGCGATCTAAATGCCGGTGCCAATTCCAACCTTCTGGTAGTCAAGCAACCCTTTTTTGTCGACGCGGTTATAAATACCGAATACTTGGTCGGGGAGCGGCCCCGGATTTCGGTCCGCGCTTATGGAGAAGGGCTGTCCGTCGGGGACCAGGTCGCCATCCGAATTCAATCAGCCTCTCTTGGTTTAGATAAAAACCTTAACGCTAGAGTTTTCGAAAACGTACCTATAGATCTAGGGGAAATGAAAGAAGGTTCACATACTCTCACAATATCCGGTAGCTCCGGCAACCTCTCTGACAAATTAATTAAAAAGATTTTGGTTCTCAACTCACGCCTCAAAGTAGTCAAAACCACCAGCACTACTTTATCTCCGGACACAAAACCGGAAGGTTCAAGCGATTCTCCCACTGCTTTAATTTTCTCAGACAAAAGTCTAGGTCGTTTCTTCCCTCTTCTATCCAATTTGACCTACACATGGGGAGATCGTCTGGATCAGCGCTTGACTAGGACACTTTCCGGAGAAATTATCAAAAAAACTTTTGACGACTCAATCACTCCCGAAAAACTTGACTTGACACCTTACCAAACCCCTGATGGTGGTTTTGCTCTCTTTCCCTATTCAGGGTCTGACTTGGGACTTTCTACCTTTGTCGCTGCACTTGCCAAAAGTAAGGTTGACTTCGTCGGTTTAGGAAACTATTTCTATCGCCAATTGGCCCAAGCCAAAGACGTCGACACCGCTTCAACATCTCTTTTTGGTCTAGCCAGTTTGGACGAGCCGGTTCTCTTACTCATAGACAATCTCTCCGAAGCCAATAATCTCACCTCGTTATCTCGTATATATTTGGGATTGGCTCAGGCTAAAATCGGAGATACCGAGAAAGCCCTGCTCACCTATCGGGCTCTTCTTTCCGATTTTTCTGTCAAACAAGACAACTTTATGTCTATAAAGATTGGCTCGGATAAAGACTCTCAGCTTCAGGCCACCGCCCTTATGGCTGCCCTCGCTTCAATACTGGGAGAACCGGAAACAGATAGTCTCCTTGGGTTTACCCTCGCCAATAATGGCAAAGACATTTTGCTTGTTTCACCCCAATTGTTGGCTATTTCTAATCAAATTGACAACGTCAAGCCACTGCCTGTTTCTTTTGCCTACACGTTAAACGGGAAAAAGACGACTAAAAAGCTTGACAAAGGTCAAGTCTTTAAGCTGGAGTTATCGTCCAAAGAACTTACCGAGATATCCTTTAGTGACTTGAGTGGTGATATTGGTTTGAGTTCAACTTTTACCACCGTTCTAGATCCGAAAACCGCCAATGTCAGTCCCTCGGTCACAGTGGGAAGAACTTATTCTGTTCGTGGTTCTATCACTAATACTTTTTCTAGCGCAGATCTGATTCGAGTATCTTTGCCCGTCTCGCGTACCGCTATTTCTCAAGATGGCTGTTATCAGGTTTCAGACTTGCTTCCTTCTGGGTTAAGGCCCATTACCTCTGTTTACAGTTTCGGACTTAGTACGAGCGATGTCTGGTATCCATATGAAATCAATGGCCAAAAGATTAGTTTCTGTGTCGGCAAGGAAAACACAAGTAATACCATCAATTACTATGCCCGAGTCGTCTCGTCCGGAGACTTCCGAGCCGAAAGTGCTTTGATTCAATCGTTAATTTCGCCATCAATTTTCAATCTTTCTCCGTCTGGGTCCGTAAGCATCAAATGAAAACCAGGCGGGGATTAATCGTCTCCATTCCCTTTCTGCTTTTTTTATTGCTGCTTATTTATTTTGGTGTCCGTCATTCCCGGGGAACCACCTCTCTCTCGCCATCATTTTCTACTGATTTTGCCTACGATAATCGTACTTTTTTCCCTGCTGTTCTTCAATACCCTTCTCTTTCCCAAGGTTCGTCTCCTTCCGTCATGGTTGTTCCGCACCATCTAACCGCTTCTAATATTATCGCTAGGGGGATCTCTTTACTTACCGCCGACCCACCCAAGACAATTATTCTTTTGTCACCGAATCACGCCAATACCGGTCAATGCGATATTATTTCATCATCAAATAGTTGGGACACGCCGTACGGGCAAATCCAAGTGGATAAAAATCTTCTGGGTTCGTTCGTCAGACATGGTACTGTCTGTTTGGACGATCAAGCTCTTGTGCCCGAACATGGGCTTGCCGGGCTAATGCCGTTTCTTGCGTTTTACCTGCCAAATACCCAAGTTGTTCCTTTTGCTCTCAAGAAGAACCTTGATCAGGCCTTGCTCGATAGCTTTATCCAACAACTAATTACTGCCTCACCTGACACTGTAATTATTGCTTCAGTTGATTTTTCTCACGGCTTAACTCGCGACCAAGCTACGCAGAGGGACGATCAAACCGAAAATTTTATATACAACCACAGCTATCAGGCTATCGAAAAGCTATCATCGGAGTATCTCGATTCTCCGGCCTCCCTGATATCGGCTCTGAAGATTATTCGGGCCAGATCTCTTGTTTCTGAAGTTCTGGTTCACACTGATTCGTACGCCTTTAACCACATTCCCGAATCGGTTACCTCCTATTATTTGCTTATCGGCCACATGGTCGTCACTCAACAGTCTTCTGTCGTCAATACGATTCCTTCCCCAACTGGCATCCGAGATCTGAAATCTGAGATCACCTCCACCACTCTCCTTTTCGGCGGTGACGTTATGCTTGGGCGGTCAGTTGGTACCCGGATCGCCAAAAACAACGATCCTTCTTGGCCGTTCAAGAAAATATCCAGCATCCTGAACGATGCCGACTTAACCTTCATAAACTTAGAATCACCCTTTGGTTCTGAGTGTAAATCTACCGACACAGGTATGGTCTTTTGTGCTGACCCAATTTCTGTCAAAGGCTTGGTTGGCTCGGGTGTAGACATTGCTAACCTTGCCAACAATCATATTGATAATCAGGGTAATAGTGGTTTCGACCTTACCATTTCAACTCTTAACCAAAATCAAATCGCCCCTGTTGGTTTGGGGAAACCGGTGATCAAAACCGTCAAGAATACAAAAATAGCCTTTCTGGGTTTTAACGATATCCCCCCAAATTTTTCTCAGGTCTCCGCATCTTGGCCTGTTAATGTTTCCGATCAGATAATTCATGCCAAATCGCAAGCCGATATAGTGATTGCCTCTTTTCATTGGGGTAATGAATATAGTCATCGATCTCTGCATCAGGTAGAGCTGGCTCATATGGCTATTGATTCTGGTGCCGATGCTGTCATCGGACACCATCCACATTGGGTCCAGGAGATTGAAACCTATTTGGGTAAACCTATCTACTATTCGCTGGGAAATTTAGTTTTCGATCAAATGTGGTCGGAAGAAACGAGAAAAGGTATTCTCGTCAAACTTACCTATTCCGGAAGTAAACTGATCGGACAAGAAAAAATTCCTATTAAGATTTTCGACTACGGCCAGCCCGTTCTCGATATTGATAAATTTTAGACTACGCCATTTTGAGCCTCACTTGCAAAAAATGTCAAAAGGTCTACACTAAATTTTAGTACTAGGTTGGCTATTAATAACCACATAGAATAGATATGAAGACAAAGATGAAAAAGCAGAATAAAAAGACTCTTTTCTCTGCTCTCCTATTATTAATTGGTCTGGTTATTATTTTTGGCGTCGCTCTACTTCTAAAGACTGGAAACTTCAACGATCAAAGTCGCGCCTCTTACGGTTCAATTCTGATAGGCAAGCTGATAAGTGATTCTGATACGACTCAATGTGTAGGAATTCCACTTCCAGTCAAGGGAAAAGGCCGGTATCGCATTCTTAGAGATAAAGGTGTTTGCACCGCCTTGGTGGTTTCCAAATCTCTTGCGGAGCCACTTGTCGGCAAACGAGTTATTGCTACAGGTATTCTGAAAGGACCCTACTTCTATGTCAAACAACTAACTCTAAGTAAATCCACACCCACACCCACTCCCAAAAGAACTCCTACCCCCACACCATCAACCAATCACCCTCCCCTTATCCAGACCACATCTCTACCAACTGGTTATGTAAACAAATCGTACAATGCAAAGGTGAATGCCTCTGATATCGACTCTGGCGATGCTTTAACCATGACGATATCGGGATTACCTTTTGGATTGAAAACTGGTCCTTGCTCAGTTCCTGTCAGCGGGGGCAAAATCACCTGTTACATCTCTGGAACTCCTATCCAATCTGGATTCTTCAATCTAAAGGTCTATGTCAGTGATAATCGAGGCGGATCTAGTTCGAAATCACTCCCCCTATCTATCATTACTCAGTCCGCAAAAGTTACTCCCACACCAATTGGGCCACCCGTAGTCGTTCGCTAAATCTCAAAAAAGCCCGGTATTGATATACCAAGCTTTTTTTAACCGAAACGTGACCGTTTTCGAACGTTATCATATAATTCGGGGTGCGGAGAATTGAACTCCGGTCTCTACTACCCCATAGTAGAATACTACCGTTATACTACACCCCGTGCTCGACTATTTTAACACATCCGCTTGACATTTCGGGTAAATTTTGGGTAAATGATATTGTGATCAGCGTAAGGTGTGATTATTGTAATAATATATTTACTCGTGAAAGTGGGAGGTATAACGAAGCCATTAAGTTCGGATGGAAACAAAATTACAGAAAATAAAAGAATACAAAATCAACCTAATTAGTCTTTACCTAAGCGATCTTTTCCCGACAAATCATCTAGAAGATAAATTGATGGTATTGCGAAAATAACCCAAATAGATATAATGATTTTAGATTAATAAATACCCGAAGGAAATGCCAAAGAAATCCAAAAAAGTTAAAGAAGGAAAGTCAGTCGCTAAGCCGACAGATAACAACGCTCGCCTTACTGCTGTCAAAATTGCCATGCAACAAATCACCAAACAGTATGGTGAAGGAGCCATTATGCACATGGGTTCCGACCGTGTCGATGAAAAGATTCCTGTTATCTCTTCAGGCTCTATTAGTTTAGACTTAGCCTTAGGCGTAGGCGGTTTCCCCAAAGGCAGAATCATTGAGATTTATGGTCCTGAAGCTTCAGGTAAGACCACCTTAGCTCTTCATGTCATCGCCGAAGCTCAAAAAGCGGGCGGTATTGCCGCTTTTCTTGACGCCGAGCATGCAGTCGATCCTAGTCGGGCCAAATCTATAGGAGTTGATTTGGACAGCCTTCTATTGTCACAGCCGGACAACGGTGAGCAAGCCTTGGAGATTGCCGAAACTCTTATCCGTTCCGGCGGTGTGGATGTCGTAGTCATTGATTCTGTCGCCGCCTTAGTTCCCAAGTCTGAGATCGAGGGTGAAATGGGGGATTCTTCCATGGGTTTACAGGCCAGACTCATGAGCCAAGCCCTCAGAAAGATTACCGGTGCCATTTCCAAGAGCAAATGCATCGTTATTTTTACCAATCAGCTCCGCGAAAAAATAGGTGTCATGTTTGGTAATCCGGAAGTTACTACCGGTGGTAAAGCCCTCAAATTCTATGCTTCGATTCGTATCGACATGCGCAAAATCGGTAATATTCAGGAGGGAGACGAAATTATTGGTTCCCGCCACCGTGCTAAAGTAGTGAAGAATAAAGTCGCTTCGCCTTTTAGGACTGCCGAATTCGACGTTCTCAACGTTGGCGGTATCAGTAAGCTAGGGGACCTTATCGACACTGCCATTGCTTACAACGTGCTCGAAAAAGCTGGTTCGTTCATAAAGTACGATGGCGAAACTCTTGCCCAAGGACGGGAGTCAGCGAAGACTGCCCTGGCTGAGCGTCCCCAGGTAATCGAGAAAATTAAGCAACAAGTTATGGAAAAGGTCAATGCCGGCATCCAGCCAGAAAAATAATTCACGGCAAACCCTCGTCAAATATGCTGGTAGGATTCTTACTGCGAGACCGTATTTTCGGGTCCAGTTGCGCGAAAAACTGTTTCGGCGGGCCGAAAAAGAAAAATTTACGAACCCCGGTCCCATTATCGACTCTATACTCGAGGATTTAGCCAAAAGTGGTTACCTAAACGACCAATACCTCTCCGAAGCCTTTGTTAGACGGCAGTTGTCCAAACATTATGGTTCTAGGATTATTTCCCTCAAGCTCAAATACTTAGGATTATCTCAGGAAGCGGTTGCAGAGGCTCTCGCCACCAGCGCGCCACTGGAAGCTGAAATCGCCTCCATCAGACAGTATCTTCAAAAATTTCCCCATCTTGACCGCCGGAAACTAATCTCCAAGCTCTACCAACGAGGCTATTCCAACCGTGCCGTCAAAAGTGCATTTGACGGGGGCTATTTGGAAGACTAAAATACAGATACTAATCATGTTAGTCATTCAAAATTACGCAATGTCCGATCTCAATCAAAATAAAAAAGTCCCTCTAAAGCCCGCCACCCGGCAGGCTGGTCGCTAGTCGACTGATTTTGCGTGTTTGCTGACTTCTCATAGATTAGGTTAATAATTTTTTTAACCATGTCTATACTATCCATTTTCAAGTCCAATATTTTCAAAGGCTCTATTTCTTCAATCAAGTCCAAAGCCGTCCCATCTTCTCCTGTTGAGCCATCAAAAACTAATAACCAGGAACTCCCCAAAGTTGCCCCAGATACCGCCGCTCTCATTGCCTCCGCACAGGCCACAGCACAGTCTCAGGCCAGAGAAATCATTATCTCGGCCAAAGACGAAGCCTTCAAGATTAAGGATCAGGCCATCAAAGATGCCCGAATTCAGCTGGAAGAAATCGAAGTTCGCTCCAAAAACCTAGCCCAAAAACAGCAAAGTAACTCGACGATTGAAGAGCAACTCAAAAAGGAGAAAGCGGATCTCGATCTCCAAACCACACAAATTGAAGAACTCAAAGCCAAAATCTCTTCACAAGCCGATTCAATGGTCGAAAAACTGGAGAAGATTGCCTCATTAACCACCGAACAAGCCAAAAAAGAGCTCATTGCTCAGGTCGAAAAGCGTTCCGCCGCAGAGGCAGCCAGAGCCATTAAAGAAGCCGAAGAAAAATCCAAGATAGAGTGTGAGGATCTAGCCAGAGAAATTTTGGTGGATGCCATGAAGGCGGGGGCTACAGACTATGTGGCCGAGTACACCATCTCTACTGTTCCGATTCCGGATGAGGAAACTAAAGGTAGGATTATCGGCAAAGATGGTCGGAATATTCGCATTTTTGAAAAAGTCTCCGGCTGTGACGTTTCCATGGATGATTCCCCAGACGAAGTTAAACTAAGCAGTTTCGACCCTGTTCGCCGGGAGATTGCTCGTCTCACTTTAATTCATTTAATTAAAGACGGCCGCATTCACCCTGCCCGTATTGAAGAGTACTTCGAGAGATCCAAACGCGATGTCGAGCAAATTATGTTCCTTGAGGGCCAGAAGCTTTGTCATGCTGTCGGGGTATACAACATGAACCGCGAGATCATTGGTATGCTGGGCCGCTTTAAATTCCGCACCTCATATGGGCAAAATATGATCAGTCACACTTTGGAAGAAACCAGAATAGGTATTAAGATGGCGAACGAAATTGGTGCCAATGTCGACACTGTCCGTATGGGCTGCCTCCTTCATGATATCGGCAAAATAATCGAAGGCGAGGGTAATCATGTCGAGCTCGGAGTTCAATTTTTAAAGAAATTTAATATTCCTCAAACCGTTATCGATTGTGTGGCCCAGCATCACGAAGATGAAGAATTTACTTCCAACGAATCCGTTATTGTCTATATTGCCGACGCTATTTCCGGTTCCAGACCCGGTGCCCGCCACGAAAACACCGAAGAATATGGCAAACGTATTCGTCATCTCGAAGAAATTGCCAGGAAACATCCTGAAGTTGATGATGCCTACGCTATTTCCGCCGGGAGAGAAATCAGGGTCATTGTTAACCCAAGCAAGGCAGGAGATGATCAATTGACGGTACTGGCTCAAGCCATTCGTGATGAAATCAGAGACACTATGACTTTCCCAGGAACAGTCAAGGTCAATTGTATTCGCGAAACCCGTGCCAGCGAAATAGCCAGTTAAACAATATGAAAGAAGTCCACGCTCAAACTGCCGATGGGTTACAACTTGGTGGAAGACTATTCGAAACCCCTAACAGGGAACATATCATTTTGCATATTCCTGGCATGGCTGGAGACATATATAATCTCGGATACTATCGAGAAATGTCAGATAGGTTCCCCACAGAAGGAGTTTCGTTCTTGGCCTCAGAAACAAGATCATATAAAAACAAAATAACTAAAGGTACTGAGTATACTTCCGAGCTATTTGAAGATTCATTACTAGATATCGACGCATGGTTTGGTTTCACCAATAGTCTTGGGTATAAGAATATCTGGATGCAGGCTAGTAGTCTTGGTCCGGCAAAAATTGTCAACTGGTATTACAATCGAAAGCCAATCGATTTAGCTGGTTTTATATTTTTAAGCCCTTCGGATATGATAGGCTTGGTTCATGACAAAGAGGGTATTATTGATCACAACATTATGTTGTCAAAAGCAAAAGCGTTAGTTGCTGAAGGGCGAGGGAAAGAAGAAATAGACCACTTGCTTTGGGGAATCAAAACACTCACCGCCAACGCCTATATCAGTCTGTTTGGAGACAATTCCGAAGCCGCCATTTTCAATTACGGTGATCAAACTCTGGGATGGAAAAAAGTTAACTCCATTAATAAGCCAGTTCTATCTTTTACATGTACGAACGACGATGGTATATACCCTGTCATGGACGTCCATCGAGCTATGGACATTTTAGAAAAGCAGTTGGCAGATTGTCCAAGAAAAAGAATCGTCATTTATGATGGTGGAGACCACGATTTTAATGGTCTTGAGGACAAACTAGTCTCAGACACTCTCGAATTTGTCTTCGATGAATCCCGCGACTCAAAAATCGCCAGTTAGCTCCTTGCGCGTAGTATAATTAGGTGGTAACATCAGCTAAATTATTATTAAGTTTTCTGCCCGGAAAGAGAAATAAATGACCAAACAAACTCTTGTCAACATCGTTAGTAAGAAAGTCCATTTAACCAAGAAGGCCGTTAAAGAAACGGTAGATAGCTTTTTTGAGGAATCAATTGCCGCGCTAGGCAAAGGTGAAAAAGTCGTGATCTCTGGCTTTGGGACTTTCTATATCGGCAAAGTTGAGGACAAACAAGTTGTTCCTTTTGGTAATGAGTCTAAGAGACAAGTAGTCAAGGGCCACAAGGTTATCAACTTTCATGTTGGTAAACCTTTGAAAAAGAAAGTTGCCTAATGCCGTCGGTCTTTATCAACACTTTTGGTTGCCAAGCGAACAAGTCAGACTCCGAGCGCATACTTGGTGATTATCTTTCCCGCGGATATGCCGAGGCCGATACTTGGAAAGTAGCCGATGAAATCGTCATCAACACTTGTTCCGTCCGCCAGTCTGCCGAGGACCGTGTCACCGGTTTTTTGCTCAATGTCGACAAGTTTTTTGCGCGGAAACAAAGACCCAAGATAATTCTCACCGGCTGCATGCTCCATTTCAATGAAAAAGAAATAAGAGTACTTCTGCCCCAGATCGACGAAATTCTTCCTATTGGTGAAGTCGGTTTCAATCAAAAAGCTATCAGAAAAGAAAAGGACAAGGCCTTTATTACCATTTCCTCAGGTTGTAATTCTTTTTGCACCTTTTGTATTGTGCCATTTTCCAGAGGTCGGGAACGTTCTCGCCCAATTGACGATATCGTTCGGGAGGTTGCAGGGTTGGCCGGAGAAGGCTATACCGAAATCACTCTGTTGGGTCAAAATGTGAACTCTTGGGGCTTAGAAAAAGTCGGTGTGGCCCTCCGGAAGATGTTCATGGATAAAGACACCTTCAACTCAGACATTTTTCCTTCCAATCAGTCTCAATACTTCAAGCCACAAGACACCCCACCTTTTGTCACTTTGCTTAGAGAAATCAGCAAAATTAACGGCATCCAAAAGATCAGTTTTTTTACTAGTAACCCCTGGGACTTCTGGGACGAGTTGGTTGATGAGATAGCTAAAAATCCCAAAATCGATCGTTTCATTCATTTACCAGTTCAGTCCGGCAGCAATCGGATCTTAAAACTGATGAATAGAGGATACACCAGAGAATCCTTCCTCAATTTAATTAATCAGATAAAAGTTAAAATTCCTGACGTAGTTTTTGGTACGGATATTATCGTTGGTTTTCCGGGGGAAACTGAGGATGATTTTCGGGACACACTGAATCTAGTCAAAGAAGTTGGCTTCAAGGTTGCCTTTGTCGCCAGATACTCGCCTCGTCCAGGCACAGTCTCCGCTAAACTATTCCCGGACGACATTCCGGCCAGTATTAAGAAAGAACGTTGGGAAATATTGGATCAAATTACCAACAAAGATAATCTCAGGTCTCGTCCCATCGTCCCGTAAGTTATATTTGTCATCCTCGCGAATGCGGGGATCCATCCGGGAAACATGAAAGCTATAACAAAAACAAACCAAACCATCCTCGTCATCTGCGGCCCCACTTCCTCCGGCAAAACCTCCCTCGCTCTCTCCATCGCTTCGTCATTGCGAAGCACGAAGTGCTGTGGCAATCTCACTCCACCTCGATCCGTCAACATCCTCTCCGCCGACTCCCGCCAGATATACAAGGGTCTGGACATTGTTACGGGGAAGGACATTCCTCGTGACCTTCCCCAAGGCATCAGGTACTTTGGGCTGGATCTAGTGGAGCCGAACCAACCCTTCAACTTATCTGATTATGTCAATTATTCTCAAAAAATGATTAACGAATCATTTATTCAAAGTATTCCTCTCATCATCGTCGGAGGCACCGGCTTGTATTTGCAAGCCATTACCTCAGATCTTCTCAACGTCCACGTTCCATCCAATCCATCTCTCCGTTTGGATCTGGAGAAACTAGATCTTCAGTCTTTACAATCCCGTCTATCAAAATTAAATCCCCACAAATTCGCTTCCCTAAACAACTCCGATCTCCATAATCCAAGACGTCTCATCCGTGCCATCGAAATCTTCTCTTCACAACAAAAAACCCTCCCCTTGTCATCCTCGCCTTCCGTCATTCCCGCGGAGGCGGGAATCCATCCAATGAGTACCGCTTTTTCTTCCTCCAACGTCATTGCGAGTTTCGGTACTTCGAACCGCGGCAATCTCACTCCACCAAACTTTCTTTGGGTTGGCCTTAAAGTCGATAAAGTAATTCAGAAATCACAGATCAATCATAGAGTTATTGATAGATTAGAAAATGGAGCCGTGGAAGAAGTAAAAAATATAATTAAAAAATACCCCGACCTCCACTTGCCAATCTACACGAGTCTGGGCGTCAAACAGATTCTTCAATTCTTGCACCATGAAATCTCTCAAGAAACACTGGTAGACCTGTGGACGGCATCCGAAGTGGATTATGCCCGTCGGCAAATGGTCTGGTTTAAGAAACAACCCAGTATATTTTGGTATGATAAAAGTGAAGTAGATAAATCATTAAGTCAAAAACTGGCAGAAATATATACAAAATGATTAAACAGAAACACATTATCTTTGATTTCTCCACTGGAAGCATCTTCTGGGTCCTATTTTCTCTAGCCGCCATATTTATCGTCATGAAGCTTTCTAACGTCATTATTCTTTTGTTTATTGCTGTTCTCATCACTTTGGCAGTTTGTCCTCTGGTGGACCATCTTGAAAAATACAGGATTAATCGAGCTCTTTCTTCCATGGTCATTCTATTGGCTGTATTCGGGACTATCATTTTTTCCGTCGTTTCTTTAGCTTCTCCGTTACTGGACCAGACTCAGCTCTTTCTCATCAAGTTACCTACCATTATCGATACAGTTAGTCCCATCAAGTTTACCGACGGTTCTTTTAATGCCCAATTTGCCACTGTTCCCGGTAAGGTTCTTACTTTTGCTCTCGACACTTTCTCGGCTTTTATCACCGCTTTTACGGTTATTGTCGTCAGCTATTACATGATTCAGGATATGCATAATTTGGAGAACTATCTCAAGTTCTGGTTTGGTGAAAAAGGTCACCGTTATCACATCATCGCCGAAAAGCTGGAAGTCCAAATTGGTTATTGGGTTAGGGGAGAGCTGCTTCTTATGTTGCTTGTCGGCCTTCTGAGTTATATCGGCTATCTCATTATTGGAATTCCTTTTGCGATTCCTTTGGCCCTTATTGCCGGTATGCTGGAACTAATTCCTAATATTGGACCTACAATAGCCACCGTCCCTGCAGTTCTGGTCGGTTTATCAGTTTCCCCGACTCATGGTCTGGCCGCCCTCGTTGTTTCTATCATCGTTCAGCAATTGGAAAACAATCTTATCGTTCCTAAGGTCATGCAACAGGTTGCTGGATTGAATCCCATTATCACCATCGTCGCCATTATGATCGGTTTTCAATTGGGTGGTCCTCTTCTTGCTGTCCTGGCTTTACCCACTGTGCTTAGCGCCCGGGTCATTCTCGGCCACGTCAGGCTAAACAAAGACACCACCATCCCCGAAATCGACTAGCCCTCACCCAACAAGCGAGCCCTTGCGGGCTCCCTAGTACAATAAGCCGGATTCTGTCGTGGAGGAATATCTATCTATGCTCGAGACTTTAGGGACGGAAAAGGCACCTTAATCCCAATTCGTCGATTGCAGCGGGGCGGGTTACCACTCCTCTAAGATTACTCCTTGAGGATCCCCGCCGAGCGGCGGGGCGTTTCACCTTTAATCGTCTCTGTGGCCCTGTCGCGCCTCCCGAGTCACCTCGGGAAGGACTGGGTTTCCCCAGCCACCCTTCCTTTTAGCTGTCCGGACTTTCCTGTCGCCTGAGGCGACCATTCCTCTCGTACTAGGGATAGTATATTTTACCAGACATTTGACTTATAGACTTATTGTTCCTATGATAAGTGTATATGCAAACAAACGTTCTCCTTTCCTTCCAAAACGCCCTTTCCTTTGCCGCCAACCAGGTCTTGGTTGGAGTCATTAACTTTTTGCCCAATATTCTGGGCGCCCTTGTTGTCTTCCTCATCGGTTGGCTTCTTGCCGACTGGCTTAAGACACTTACTGCCAAGATTGTCAACATCACCAAGCTCGGCACTCTTTTCAAAAATCCGGTTGTCACCGATTTCCTAAAAAACGCCCAAATCTCACAGAAGTTTGAAGATGTCATTGGTGAAATAGTTAAGTGGTTGGTTGTCACCCTTTTCTTTGTCGCCGGTATCAACATTCTTGGTATTACCTCCATCAGCCTGTTCTTAAACGGTATCATCGCCGGTATTCCCACTCTTATCGCTGCCGTCATTACTTTGGTTATTGGTGTTGTTGTTGCAGGATTCCTTGAGAAAGTAGTAAAGGGCTCTCTGGGATCGTCTGATCCATCTATGGCCCGTTTTATCGGCAAAGTCGTTAGTTATGCCGTCATGACCTTTTTTGTTCTGGCTGCCCTCTCCCAGCTAGGTATTGCCAGTTTCTTCATCAATACTGTTTTCGTCGGATTTATTATGGCCGTTGCCCTTGCCCTAGGACTCAGTTTGGGGCTTGGCTCCAAAGACATTACCAAGAAAGTTCTCGAAGACTGGTACAAAAAAATCGAGAAATAATTCGAAAATCGTCCCCCTTCAGAGGCAGGTATCCAACGAGAAGATATGGATTTTTAGGTAGGAAGAATAAGTATAATTGAAATAAAAAGCGTATACTGGAAGTATTAGATATTTTATAGGATATTATGCTAAATTTAATCTTACTTTTGGTAGTTGGATCCGGTCTTGTTTATATTTCAAAATATAATTTCACACCCGTCTCAGTTAACCTAGGTGTATATAGTCTCTCGGATATCCCACTTTATTATGTAATTGCCGGTTCGTTGGTAATAGGTTTAGGGCTGTCTTATTTGATGTATATCGTTAATTCGATTTCTACCTCTATTAAACTTCACAGAAAGGATAAAGAGATCAAAAATAGTAAAGATGAAATGCTAGAATCAACAAAGAGAGTTCACCAGCTTGAGTTGGAAAACGAGAAATTGAAGCACGAACCGAGTGTAGAACCAGAGGACACAAACGCTTTATGAAAAATCTATTAAGTAAGATTTATAAAGCCCTCCACCTTCCCAAGAAATTGCAGCTTTTTGTGATGCGTATTTTTCAAGATCAGTTTTTGATCGGTATGACAGGAATAATTTTTAACGACAAAAATGAAGTTCTACTTTTTAAACACACCTATCGCTCACATTCATGGAGTTTGCCGGGAGGCTATCTTAAGGCAGGGGAACACCCACGAGAAGCACTTGAAAGGGAAATCAAAGAGGAATCTGGCCTGGTAGTTAGTGTCGATGAATCTCTCAAAACCCGTACTGATCGTGACTCTGCACGTTTGGACATGTGTTATACGGGAGTTTTGATTGGTGGTGATTTTGGGCCTACCCACGAAGTTTCTGACTATGGTTTTTTTGCCTTGGATAAACTCCCGCTTCTCCGAAAAAATCAGTTATTTTTGATTGATGAAGTATTGAAACAGAAGACTTCTCTCGCCGTCACTTGACAAGTACTACATATAGTTGTAGTATAGGTAGTATGTCAACTAATACAAAGCAACGAGTTACCCTTTTTCTTGATCCAAAATTGATTAAACACGCCAAGACGCAGGCCATAGTCGAGAATTTAACCTTAACCAATCTAGTCGAGATGGCTTTGGTAAAGTATTTACCCGAAGAAATAATCATTGTAAAACCAACAATTTAAGCCAATCAATATTAAAAAAACGAAAAGAAAGATATGACTGTTTATAAACAAAAAAACAAGATAAGAAAAGCGGTGGTGTTAGTACCATGGCTGCAGTAGTAGCGGGAGCGGTGGTAGGAGCGGGTGTCGCGGTAGCCGGAGCGATAGCGTTAAGTAACAAGAAGAATCAAGAGAAACTAAAAGGATTCGTTGAAGGAATACACAAAGAGGTTGGTAATAGAAAAGATGAAGTCGAAGAGAAGATGGCAGAAGGTAAGAAAAAAGCAACCAATACCCTCAAGACCATGAAGAACGCGAAAAAGGAGGTCAAAAGCATATGGCAGAAATAATCAAAGAAACAGTATCGACTCAAGATAACAACGTCAGAAATGTTGTCATTACTCCGGGTCAGGAAGAAGCTACCGATTCTCAAACTCGAGAATACGTAGTTTATTATATTTTAGGAGCAGTGGAGACACTACTGGCTTTTCGATTGGTTCTAAAATTGATGGGAGCCAGTCATTCGAGCCCGTTTGTCAATATCATTTATGGGATAACGGGAGTGTTCGTGCTTCCCTTTGAAGGAATCTTCCGTCGTGGATTTACCCATGGGCTGGAAACCACTTCGGTGATTGAACCTTCAGTGGCCGTCGCCCTTATAGTTTATGCGATCCTGGCTTGGGGAATAGTCAAGCTGATGAGAATCTTTTCGGGCGAAAAACAAGTCAATTAATTTGATACAGATTATTATTAAAAATTATTTAAGAAAAATATGAGTCTTACTTTAACAAACTTAACTCCCTTAACCTCGTTAATCTTTGGCCTGTTGATTTTGATGTTCCCAAAATTTCTGAACTATCTGATCGCCGGCTACTTGATTGTGATTGGGCTTCTGGGGTTGGGTATTATTAGCTGAAACCATAGCTACTTATGGAAATCAAAATTGACGATCAAACAGGTAAGGTGACCGTATCGTCAAACAAAACGCAATCGTTGATGGCGTCGGATTCCATCTCGGGCCAGAAAGAAGCGATCGTCGTCAATAATGACAGTCGGACCGACAAGGTATTGGTGGCAAAATTGGTCAAAAAATCAAACCGAATATTGGTGACAATACGCACGCATAGATTTCCTTTTGATTTTTTTCCCGATACTTTAAATATTGAAGAGAGTAGGCTGACAATCATCAATCGGACTTTTTTCCTTTCTTCTCAAGTGCATAGCGTCGACATCAAAGATATTTCCAACATTTTTGTCAACACCGCCCCCTTCTTCGCTCAATTGGTAATAGTATCCAAAACCTTTACCAGAAATGAAATTAAAATTAAGTATCTCAGAATAAGCGAGGCGGTCATGGTCAGAAGAATCATCGAGGGACTAAGAACGTTTATTATTAAACAGATAGACACTTCGGGTTACAGCAAAGAAGAACTTATCGCTAAGCTAAAACAGCTTAGTATGACCGAAATAGTTACCTAGATCACAAAAAACCCAAGCTTGATCTCTCTCACCCGGGCTTCTTGTTCGATGCTTACTTAGCGCCGATTTTAAACATTTTGGTTCCACAGGTAGGACAAACAGCTTTGGCAGCTGGTTTACCATTTTTCATGGTAACTCTCTCAAACTCAGCCACCTCTTTTTTGGCTCTACATTTTACACAATAGATCTGCATTTACTTGGTTCACCCCCTTTCTTTTAGTTAGTGCCTGGACAAATAACTCCAAATAGCTAGCTCCAAGGCTACGACAAGCATAGTCAGGATCACAGTCTTTGTCAAGTCTGTTCTGAAGAATTTGTTTTCACCTTTAACCAAGTCTTCATTTATCATTGGTTGTTTTGTCTTTGTTGTCAGCCACTCGTCATTAATAACAAAAGCGTCCGACCTTTGTATTCTTTCTTGAGTTTGGATTTTTTCCCGTCTGGTTTTTCTTTGTTTGGCCATGGTTAGTATTATATCGGTATAGTAAAATAAAACTACAATATGGTATCCGCCTCTATTTTTTTTGCCATCGCCGTCTTCTGGTTGATAGTTCTGACCTTCCTGCTCGTTCGTACGATGCTTCATTACAATCGATTAACGGCCGACGTCTCCAAGAAAGACCTGATCTCTTCTCTCAACCATCTCATTTCTACCTTAGACCAGAACTCTGACGATATCAAATCCCTTCAGGAAAGACTGACCGTTGAGGTCAGCGAAAACAAAAAACATCTTCAGCGTGTAGGTTTCCGACGCTACAATCCCTTCACCGATACGGGTGGAGATCAAAGCTTTTCAGTCGTTTTTCTTGATGATAATGGGGATGGTATTATGATAAGCTCTTTACATAGTCGGGAAAATACTCGGCTCTATGCTAAAAAAGTGGAAGGCGGTAAGGTCATCAGCCAAGCCCTCTCCAAAGAAGAACAAGAAGTTATTAATGAAGTCGTAAAATAAACACAGTTTATGAAATTTAACCCCAAAATCATTATCTCGCTCATCCTCACTTTTTTTGTTTCAGCCGGCCTTGCCTACGCTGTGGTGCCATCTTCCCGCGAGGGCCTGGTCTCTCCGAAAGCCGAGACCTCTACTGAGAAGAAATCCGCTGGTTTCGGCCAGTATGCCGATGAGCCAAAAACAGAAGCCTGTCCTTTGAACGGAAAGCTTTATTCGAAATCAGAAAAAACCTTGTGGGAAGCACGACGTCCTATCCTAGCTATGATCGAAAATGATATTCACGCCCGTCCACAATCCGGACTTGCCTCTGCGGATATTGTTTACGAAGCGGTCGCCGAAGGTGGAATCACCCGTTTCATGGGTGTTTTCTACTGCGGTGCTCAGGCAGACGTTGCCAAAGTTGCCCCTGTCAGAAGCGCTCGAATTTATTTTGTAAATATCGCCGCCGAATACAATACCCCTATTTACATGCATGTTGGTGGTGGCAACTGTAGCGCGGATGCAGCCAGCGGTCAATGCACTTCGAACAAAAAGGCCTTTGCTTTGGAAGAGTTGGCCAAGCTAGGTTGGAGGAAAGCTGGAGGTAACGACTTCGATACTATCGGTGATATCGGCATACCCGTCATGAAAAGAGACTATCAGCGGCTTGGGGCCGGAGTAGAGATCGCCACCGAGCATACTTATGTAGGTTATCTTACTTATGCCTGGAAGGAAGCTGAAAAACGCGGTTTCAATAATCTTATGCCGAGCGGCAAAACCTGGCTCTCTGGAGTCAAATTGTGGAAAACAGGAACTTCTGATATAGCCGGACAGCCTGCCCAAAATATAAAATACGATTTTTGGGCTAACTACCAAGACTTTACGGTTGACTGGAAATACGACCAGACCATCAAAGAATATCAGCGGAATCAAGGCCCAGTCGCTCAGTTAGATCTTGAAACCGGTAAACAAATCACCGCACCCAATGTCATCATTCAATTTGCAAAAGAAGAAGGCCCTCTAGACGAACATAAGCATATATTCTATACCATAATTGGTGAAGGCACAGGTTTATTCTTTACTGGTGGTCAAGCTGCCCAGATTAAATGGAAAAAGACATCTCAAACTGCTCGAACAATCTATACCGACTTAAATGGAAAAGAAATTACTTTCACCCCTGGAGCAATTTGGATAAGTATTTTACCCATTGGCAACAAAGTGGTTTACAATTGAGGTATTAATTATTAGGGCCTGCTTACCCTCGACTGTTGGTCGGGGCCCGTACACATATGGCCAAATTATCCGACCTAATTATTTCCAAAGTAAGAGTCAAACTCTTAAAGTTATTTCTTTCTCAAACGAAGGAAATGTTTTATGTCCGAGAAATAACTCGTATTACCAAAGAGGAAATCAACGCTGTCAGGCGGGAGCTCGAACATCTTCAAAAAGCCGGCCTCTTGACAAGTGAAAAAAGAGGTAATCGACTTTACTATTCGGTGAAAACAACTTTCCCACTTTATTCCGAACTTACCAATCTGGTCATCAAATCGACAGGTTTTGGTCGTCTAGTGATAAAAAATCGCAGTAAACTAGGCTTTGTGAAATTCGCCTTTGTCTCACAAAAACTTTCCCGTGGACTCAAGCGAGATCCAGATGAAGTCGATCTGATGATTATCGGTAAAGTCATCATGCCACAGGTCTCTTTGACCGTAAAGCAAATTGAGAAAATGTTAAACACCGAACTAAATTATTCATGTATGACCGAAGAAGAGTTCAATTATCGCAAATCCCACAAAGACCCCTTTATTGTCAAGGTTCTCCTTCAGCCCAGAATTACTTTGATCGGAGATGAAATTCAATTATTAAGCTGATGCCTATCCAAAAGATCTTAAGGGTTGGAAACTCCCTGGGAGTCACTCTACCCTCAAGCTTGGTAAAAAATTTATCTCTCAAACCAGGGGATCAAGTAGAGGTGGAAAATAATCTAAATAATTCCTTAACTTTGAATTTTATTGATAGTCATCAGCTCAGTTTGGGTCTTTCATCCATAAAAAAAACGACAAGAAAACTTATATAATCAAATTGTCATTGCGACCCGCCTGCTGGCAGGCGGGTTTCACTCCATCAAGTAAAATAATCTATGAAGTTTTCCAAACCCCAAAAAATTTCCCTCGGTATTACAGTACTGACGCTTATGTCCTTTTATATTATTTTGCCCGCCAAATTGGGAAACTTCGTGGTACCCAGACTAAAATATAAAATAGGCAAACTCGATTTTTCTCGAGAAATTGAGTTAAAACAAGGTCTCGATATCAAGGGCGGTTTGCAGGTAACCCTCAATGTGGATATGAAAGATATAGCGTCAAGCGACCGGTCTTCTGCTCTAGATTCTTTAAAGGAGGTCATCGGGCGTCGAGTAGACCTTTTTGGCGTCTCTGAGTCTGGCGTCAAGACAGCTCTTTCTGGTAATGACTATCGTTTAATTCTTGAGCTTCCCGGAGTTACCGATCCCCAACAGGCGCTCACTCTCATCGGTCAAACAGCCAAGATGGTTTTCGCTCTTCCTATATACACCCCTGGCGTCACAGCTTCCGACTCCGCCACCTTGACCGGCTTTACTCCGACAGATCTGACGGGTGCTGATCTTCAGCGAGCCCAAGTAACTTTTGAATCACAGGATCGCAGTCCAGCAGTCTCGCTCACTTTTAAGGACTCGGGTAAGGGTAAATTTGCTCAACTTACCAAGGACAATATCGGTAAACCCATCGCCATTCTCCTAGACGGTTATCCCCTCACCATGCCTACAGTTCAAGCCGAAATCGATAGCGGCAATGCCGTCATTACTGGTAAATTCACCACCGAAGAAGCCAAGTCTCTTTCTATCCAGTTAAACGCCGGGGCCTTACCGGTTCCCGTTTCCATTCTCAGTCAAAAAAATATCCCCGCGACTCTCGGTGCAGATTCAATCAAAAAAAGTGTCACTGCTGGGGCGATCGGTCTATCTATGGTTATCTTCTTTATGATTGCTTATTACGGTTGGATGGGTTTAATAGCTTCAGTAGGGCTCGTTCTCTATGGCATTTTTACTTTAGCTCTATACAAATTAATTCCGGTAGTTCTAAGCCTACCTGGTATTGCCGGTTTCCTACTCTCTGTCGGTATGGCGGTAGACAGCAACATTCTGGTTTTTGAAAGATATAAGGAAGAAATCAGAGCCGGAAGAGACTGGCGTGTGGCTCTGGAGTTGGCCTTCGGCCGGGCCTGGGACTCCATCAAAGACGCGAATACTGCCACCATTATCACCGGTTTAATCCTTTTTAACCCCCTTGATTGGAGTTTTCTGAACACTTCCGGTTCCGTCAGAGGTTTTGCCCTTACTCTAATTCTCGGTATTTTTATCTCTCTTTTTACTGGTATCGTCGTCACCAGGAATCTTTTGCGTGTCTTCTTCAGGGGCAAACAATACACGAATCAATCACCAACAACCAATAACTAACAACTTCTAACTATATATGAACTGGATGAAACATCTCTCTCTTTATTTCATTATATCCGCCATTGTGATATTTCCTGGTATCTACTCTCTAGTACGTTTCGGTCTCAAACCGTCTATTGAGTTTACTGGTGGCTCTCGCTTTACTTTGGTACAGTCAATATCAATGCCCGATGTGATTCTTCAATCATTCAAAGAATACACATCGATTCTTGAAAGTTCAGATGGTAATGGTCTGACTATAAAGTCAAAAGAAATATCCCAGAAATCGGTTCAAAAAGTTCTTGAGACCCTCAAGCCGGACAACCCGGATATCAAACTTACTGATTTCGAAACCATCGGTCCCGCCCTCGGAAAAGAAACCATCAAGAAAACCGCGAACGCCTTGATGATCTCTTCGTTCCTCCTATTGACCTACATTAGCCTAGCCTTCAAACAATTGAAGTATGGAATTTGCGCGGTTCTGGCTATGTTTCACGATACTATCGTACTGCTCGGATCTTTCTCACTTCTTGGGCACTTTTTGGGAATTGAAGTAGACCTTTTATTTGTTACGGCCGTTCTGACGATTCTTTCTTTTTCAGTTCACGATACTATCGTTGTCTATGATCGCATTCGGGAGCTAAGTCACAAAAACAAAAATGTTGACTACGTTTCCTTGATAAACCAAGCAGTTACCGAAACTATGGCCAGATCGCTGAACAATTCACTAACTATTATTTTTATGCTTTTGGCCATGTTCTTAATGGGTGGAGAGACCACCAGATACTTTTCTCTGGCGCTTCTAATTGGAACTATCACCGGTACCTATTCTTCTACTTTCACCGCCGCCCCTTTGTTGGTTGTCTGGGAAAAATACTTTGGCAAGAACAAATAGGGCTTCTAACCTTATGTGAGTAATGGGGCGAAGTATGGTTTTTTTGGAGCTCGTGTTGCAAAGGGGGAGAGAATCCCAACCAAAAAAGGAAAATCTCTTGCGGAATCTCCGGGAAGATCGCACCCCAATCCACCAACCCAGATGTCAGGATGAACCGTAAAGGCCGCTACCAAATTTGGGATACGACCTTCAACTCCAGCCTTAGAAACATAAGCAAAAGTATGATATTCTGGATAATCCAGCTTTCGGTCTGATTCTAAACTAACTCTGTATTCCCTCTCGGTAACAATAATTATCGCATCTTCAGGTGTACGGGCCCCTTCTTTACCTTAGTCTACAACTCCGAGGTTCTTCATGTCTTGGATCAAGCTTCTATTGTCAGTGAACAGAAAACACATTATTTCCAGGAATCTCGCACCGGTGAGATAAGAATCAGAGTCATCGACCATCACGCTGTCATGTGCCGAAACATACAATCTTTTCAAAGCAAGTTTGTAGATTTCCGGATCAGGTTTTAAAAATCCGACTTCGGAAGAAATTATTATTTCATCAAATAAAGATGTTATTCCTTCGCCAAAATATTGGTTGATTTTCTCTCTCATTATCAAACCGGAAGTATTTGAAATTATCGCGGTTTTCATTCCCTTGCCTCTAATTTCTTTGACTATTTGAGCCAGTTCCATGTTCGGGATAGCTCCCTTCCACCCGTTCCCTACATATTTCCAAAACTGATCATCATTCCACCCCCGTTCTTTTTGGATTAATCCTTTCTCCTTTGCATCATTTAGGGAAATCCCCATTCGTTTAAAAAATTTCTGTTCAGACTCCGGGGACTGATATCCTGGTTTGTCTAAAATCAATACTCCGTTCAAATCAAAGATAAAATCTAATTCATGACGTGGGACGGTTTTTGAACTTTTCTCATTCAAGACCACTGGTCTAATAAATAAAAAATCCCGCCTCACGGAAGCGGGATCATGTATAAAAAAGGGGGTGTCGTTAATTCACGACATAATAGGGCATTCCACCTGGCAGTGCTGACCATATCTCCCTGGGGAGCAGGCATTCAACTTTGCCGATGGCGATGCCAAGCTGGAACAGTTGCTCCATCGTTTGATGAAAATTAGTCCATTGGTTGCCGTGCTTGTCATTGCAGGCATTCAGGAAGGACATTCCGCCGCCGCCTGACTTTTTGAATTCATCTGGTAATTCATCCAGCATTGCCTCGATCTCCGCTTTGTGGCTGTTGAGACGATCGGGGTTGAATCCGACTGCATTCGTCGTAATACCTTCAGCCTTGACGTGGCTGCTGGTATCCTCACCATCATTGTAGAGGGAGTCGAGGAAAATCTGTCTGACACGATCAGCCTTAAGAACTGTGGTCATCTAGTGCTCCTTTCTATAACTCGTTAAAGAACATTGATTTGGAATCTGAAGCTAACTGGCCTCAGAATGTGATATTCTAACTGTGCCTAATATACCACGAATACCCCAAATGTCAAGTTATAGGACAAAGCTCCCCCGCGTGGACTCGGGCTGGACATATTTCCTTAAGTTTTCCCAATCTCCTTAATTCTTCCCAACAAATACTCGCGGTTATTTTTTTCGGTATCTTCCAATACTTCGTCGAAAAGTTCTTTAAGCACCTTTCCAATAATCGGTCCTGGGGATACTTCCAGAGCTTTCATTACATCTAGTCCGTTCACCACCATGTCATTTATTTCCATGGGTTCAAATAGTTGTTCCCCGATCCGTTTTTGCAGTTCCATAAATCTCCAGCTGGTTGTTTTGGCCCCACTACCCTTACGGTCGGCGATGCGCAACATTACCATATCGTTGATGTTTTCTTTCCCGACCTTTCTGATTAGTCGTCTAATGGCGGCGTCAGTCATATCTGATTGATAGGCAAACATATGCCATCTGACTAAAGTCTCTATTTTCTCTATTTGTTTGCGATTAAATTTGAGTCTTTCCGTAATCTCTTTTACCATTCTCGCCCCAATCACTTCGTGGCCATAAAATGTCACCATTCCTTTCGTCGGCTGAGTATATCCACAATTGGCACAAGTGGTCGTTTCTTCCGACAGATTTCGAAACATTTTTCCGCACTTTCGGCATTTAAATCTCTGGCTCCTGGGTTTCCCAATATCGTGGACAAAAGTAGCCAGGCGGATAATCGGGTCGGTCGAAGGACACTCGGCAAGAGCCTCCAACATATGATCCAAGACTGTTAATTTATGGTGTCCACCTTGGATAACCCCTTTACCCTCCAGTATTTCGGGCATAAAGCGAGCCATCAGTCCTGTGGAAATCAATAGTCTAACCCCGTCGGCTGGATAATTAGAACCCAAAATTTTTAGAAATTCATCCCGAATTCTTTCTTCACTGATCTTTTCCAACAATTCTGACTTTTCACCAATGGCAGATAAGGTATATTCTTCGATAGCAAAACCGAGTTTCGCGGCAAATCTAATTGCCCTCATCATTCGCAGTGCGTCTTCATTAAATCGAACTCGTGGATCTCCTACTGCCCTTACCAAACCCTTTTCAAAATCTATCAGCCCGTTTACCATATCGATCAGCTCATACTGTCTTGAGTTCTCGAGTTCTTGAGTTCTCGAGTTCTTTACTCCTATCACGATCGCGTTTATCGTAAAATCCCTTCTGGCCACATCTTCATCCAATGTTTTTCCCCAAGACACATTATCTGGCCGCCGATAATCGGAATACTCTTTTTCGGATCGATATGTCGTTATTTCATAAAGTTCTTCCTTGCCGTTGACAGTTACATTAAAAGATACCGTCCCAAAATCATTGTTATAAAACGGACTGTGCATCTTCAGCACTTCCAAACTCTGCTCGGGCGTTGCATTGGTGGTCAGATCACAATTTTCGGGAACCTTACCCAAAATCAAATTTCTTACACCCCCACCCACCAAATAAATCTCAAAGCCTTCCTCTTGGTATTCATCAAATGCCTTCTCAAGCGGTTCGGGAATTAGTGAAATTTCATCTGGTAATAGCTGTCTGGTATACACGCTTAAATCATATCACGCAAGATCAGGTAGAATAGCTTTGTGGAATTCACTCTCAAAGATATTATCCACGAGCTGGTAAAAGCCCATAATTTGGTGGATAAGTCTCGTCTTGCCGAAATATACCTCTATTCAGATGTTAAACATGCCGGTCAAGTTCGCCAAACAGGAGAAGCATTTTTTTCTCATCCAATCTTTGTTGCCCATACATTAGCCAGTTGGGGTTTAGATCAGACTTCTGTAGAAGCCGCTCTACTGCATGAAATAACCGAGATGACCGATACTAACATCAAGGAAATTGAAAAACAATTCGGTGTTGAATGTGCCTTATTGGTTAGTGGGGTAACTCGTGTGGGTCAAGTAAAACTCAGAGGTAGTCAGGACGAAGTGTTTTTGGAAAATCTGCGCAAAATGTTCGTTGCTATGGCTCAAGATATTCGGGTCGTCATTATTCGGCTGGCAGATCGACTTCATAATATTTCTACATTAGGTGCAGTTCCCATATCCAAACAAAAAAGAATCTCCGTCGAGACTTTGGAAGTTTACGCGCCCCTTGCTGATCGGCTAGGTATGGGAAAGCTAAAGGGTGACCTGGAAGATTATGCTTTTCCATATGTCTATCCGGAAGAACACGAATGGCTTGTTCTCATCGCCAAACCGCATTTCAAATATTCCAAGAAAAACATTTTGGAAACTATTAACCGCATTCGACAACAGTTGGCCAAACATGGAATCAAGGCTCATACCGAATTTCGTCTCAAACGGAAATATAGTTTATTTCGAAAACTACTAAGGCCGGAAATCAATCGCGATATTAGCCGGATACACGATTTAATGGCCATCAGGATCATTACCGAAGACACCGCCTCTTGTTATTCCACTCTTGGAATTATCCACCAATACTGGAAACCAGTTCCATTTTTAGGCATTTCCGATTTTATTGCCCAGCCAAAACCAAATGGCTATCAATCTATACACACTAAAGTTTTTGACAACCGGGGAAACATCGTCGAAATTCAAATTCGTTCCGAAGAAATGCATCTTCAAGCTGAGTTTGGTGCCGCCGCTCATTTTGCATATGCTAGAGCCAAGCATGAAGGAGTTTCGGATGAGAAGCTGGAGAGGGGAACCGCTTTCACCATTTCGGAAAAAATGGCTTGGGTCAAACAACTGGCCGGTTGGCAGCAACAAGTGATCGGGGTTAAAGAGACTTTATCCGATTTTCATCTCGATGCACTTTCTCACCATATTTATGTTTTTTCTCCCAAGGGTGATGTCTACGATCTTCCGGAAGATGCCACTCCTGTCGACTACGCCTTTAATGTGCATTCAAACCTGGGGTTTTATATCCAATCGGCCAAGATAAACGATAAAATTACTTCTGTTGATGCCAAACTTAAGAGTGGCGATGTAGTAGAAATAATAAAAACAAAAAAACCCAAATCGCCAAACAGAAACTGGTTGCGTTTTGTCAAAACTCACAAGGCCAAACTGGAAATAAAAAAAGCACTCGAAAAAAGTACCGGGGTATAAAATGATAGAGCTTCATGAAAAAACAAAAACGCCATAGTACACATGCTCGTCATCCCGGGCTTGACCCGGCCACTGGTACCCGAAGGGGTGAATCCATCCGAATAATTCCTATAAAATCTGGTCGTTTTATTATCAACTATCTCTCTTTGTTTGGTATCTGTCTTTTTTTTGTTCTTTCACCGATAATTAGCAAAGTGCCGGGTTCTACTCATCCGGTGGTCAAAGCCGCCTTTATTTCGGAAGCAAAGCTTCCAATATTAACCGGTGTCAGATCTCCAGATATCACGGCCCAGGGAGTCTTTGTGATGGATATGGAGTCCGGATCTATACTATACGACAAAAATCCCCATCTACCTCTTGAACCTGCCTCTCTAACCAAAATAATGACATCTTTGATTGCCATGGATCATTTCCAAGATGATTCGATTCTCAAAGTAGTCAATGGTCAGTCATCGCTTGGGAATACAGCCGATTTGATTAAGGGGGACGAATTAACCGCAACCGATATGTTTTACGTCCTTCTTGTTCCATCGGGAAATGACGCCGCCGTTACTCTGGCCGAAAACTACCCCGGGGGCTACCGAATTTTTTTAGAAAAGATGAATCAAAAGGTGGCTGAACTCGGTTTAAAGAATACTCATTTTGTGAATGTTTCCGGAGTTGAGAGCCCAGACCACTATACTACGGCTTATGATATCGCCATGATCGCCAGAAATGCCCTGTCCCGCCAGCGTTTTGCCTCCATCGTTTCTACCAAAAATATTACCATCCGGAGTTTAAAAGGACATCTTTATCCCCTTATTTCCACCAATATTCTTCTCGGACAGCCCGGTATACTCGGTGTCAAGACCGGATGGACCCCGGAGGCGGGAGAGTGTCTGGTGATACTGGCCGAGAGAGACGGTCACAAAATTCTTCTTAGTCTGTTGAACAGCCAAGACCGTTTCGGCGAGGGGGAAAAGTTGGTCAACTGGGCTTTCTCCAACTTCACCTGGAAATAGTTTTCCTCACAATCTTCAACTACAAGGAGTATCCTCGTAGGCACTTGTAGGCAAAAATATAGGCCAAATTTAATCAGCGATCAGTCAACCACTTTCCACTACTATTTATCAGTTTAGAGTTGAGAATTTTTTCTTGTTCGTGGTATATCTTGTTGACATTTTTGTATAACTCAAAAAGCTCTTCTGCCTTATCTTTCTCTTTTCCATTCCCAACAAGAACATCAACAATTTCTTCTCTCAACTCTACCGTCGATTTGGGTTTTACTTCGGCCATAAACTTTTGGAATATAACGAAGCTTTCGGGGTGAGCTTTAAACAACTGTGTCATTCCGTGTTTATATCTGGCATACAAGTTTATATATTCTGCCCAGTCTGCAGGAGGATTCCAGTACACGTACTCGTCTTTAATTACTGTTATAGAGTCCAGTCCATACTTGTCAGCCGTAAATAGATCTAGCCAGATATCCTCAGAGTGAATATCTTCAGGGACAGATTCAATCAGTCCATTTCTCATACCCATAAAGCGCCCGATTGGTACTTCTTTGCCCTTAATTTTTCCAGATGCAATCTCTATTTCAAACATTCCTTTTATGAACGAATCAGCCAGTAAATGGTCTGTATTAGGAATAACGTGTAATCCAACTAACCGAACTACTTCTTTATTGTCAAACAGATTAACAGAAGCGCTAATGGCTCCTTCGGAAATGGTACAGTCAGCGTTCATATAAAAAACATATTTACCAGTTGTTTCTTTCAATCCCATATTTAAAGCCTTATTCCTATTTCCTATGGGAGAAACAATACATCTCCACGATAAAGAGTCTGGAATAGTTTTGGTTTTAAAAAAGTTATTTATCGTCTGTACCGTTCCATCTGTACAACCATTTGGAAGCACAGTAAGATCAACTTGAATATTTCGTTCTAAGATATCTTGATTCAAAATACTCTCTAGTGCGATTTTTACTGTTTTTTCGTCGTTATAAGCAAGTAGTATCAGTGAAATTGTAAGTGTCTCCATTTTTATTTCTTCTCTATCCATTCATTTATCACTGCCGAAACATAGGCCGTAAATCCCTGATCTCCTAGGAATATATAAATTGGCATAGCATATTTCTGGTTCTCGTTTGAGTCGTAATAACCCAAAAAGACTCTTCGGATTTTGATTTCTCCGATTCTCGGACCTATGGGGGTGACAAATCCGCCTCCGCTCGAAAGCTCGCTCCAAGCTTCCTCACCCGTCTTAATTGGATACGTTGAATTTTTGGCGTAGTCGATATCTGTATATTGATAATCCATGTATACGATTTTTTCATTTTGTATCTTCGATCCACTTACCACGATACGGATTAACCCCTTACTGGGATCGGTTCTGTAAAATGGATAACTCGCTTTTATTTCTTTTGATTTGCTGTTGGGATCAATCTCGTCAATATTTTTTCTAAACAGATCTAATTGCACAAAATCAGCATCGGAAAGGGAAAGAGCCGAAACCAATTTTGAAGCGTCATTTTTTAAATACGTTACTTTCTCAACTCCGACAGCATCGTCATTCAACAGACCGATTCTTTTAATAAAATTTTCAGTCTCCGTTATCACTTGTTTATCGGACAGAAAATTACCCATTGTTGCTAGTGCCGGATTATTTTGCCATCGCCGTGAAAGCACGAAATGGCCGGAAACAATATTCATTTCTAGCTTAGAGCTAAGCTGATCTTGATTGGTCCAAATATAATCTGTTTCGGTTGGTTGAAATGGTTTAAAAAGGAAACCAAGCGCAGTTGCTGTATCAATGGCTGTATCGGCATCCGCAAAACCACTTCGTTTGGTTGGCGCCCAATAAACTCTCATGCGATCTGGGAAGGCAGGTACTGCCCCTGTTGGTAGTTCCAGAGACATCTTTGGCCGGTCTTTACTTCCGGGGAAATTCACTCCGGGTAAAACCCCAAAGCTTGCCCCAGCCGGGGGGAGCGGGGGTGGGTTAAGGAACTTGTAATAGTCTAGAAGTGCCACTCCGATATACCAAAGAATTGTGATTCCGATGAATCCAATCCCTCCCCATTTGATTGCTTTTCTTGCCACCACAGAAGCTTCGGTTAGTGTAGCCATAGTCTTTATCAAGTATACTATCCATATGGCCGATACGCACGTCAGAACTAGAAACGCCCCTTCACCCACCGGTGTACCCCATGTTGGGAATACTCGCACAGCACTTTTTGATTATCTTTTGGCCAAAAAATATGGTGGAGAATTTATTTTGCGTATCGAAGATACAGACCAAGATCGCTTTGTTCCCGGTTCCATCGAGAAAATCTACCAAATTCACGATCTTCTTGGACTGGCGCGTGACGAGGATTCCGTGGTAGGTGGGCCTTTTGGCCCATACATTCAATCTCAAAGGCTGGAGATTTATCAAAAATATGCTAGTCTTCTTGTCGACATAGACGCCGCCTACCCCTGTTTTTGTTCTGAAGAAAGATTAAAGTCACTTCATGAAAAAGATCAGTTTGCCAAATACGATCGTCTTTGTCGAAAACTTACCACCGAAGAAGCTCAAAGAAAAATTACAGCTGGCGAACCATACGTCTTACGAGTCAAACTTCCTGAAACTGGTTTTACTATTTGGCACGACCTCGTTCAAGGAAAACTTAGTCTTCCCAATAATGAATGTGACGACAAGGTAATAATGAAAACGAGCGGCATACCTACCTACCACCTGGCCGTAGTCGTCGATGACCACCTCATGAAGATCAGTTACGTCCTTCGTGGAGTCGAGTGGATGGCCTCCACTCCGGTACATTTATTTCTTTATGAAGCACTCGACTGGGAACCTCCCACTTTTGCCCACGTTCCTCTGCTTCTTGGACCGGATAAAAGCAAACTCTCCAAACGTCATGGAGCCAAATCTGTTCTCGAATATGCCGACGATGGTTACCTTCCGGAAGCCATCAATAACTTCCTTTTTTATCTTGGTTTCTCTTACAAAGATAACTCTGAGTTGCTAACTCTCAATCAAATGGTAGAGATCTTTGACGAACATAAAATTCAGAGACAAAATGCCATCTTCGATATTCAACGCTTAAATTATCTCAACAGCCAATGGATCAAAAAAATCCCGACTGAAGATTTATTCCTAAGATTAAATACCTTTATCCCAGCTGATTGGAATGATGAGAAGGTCAAGCAAATTCTTACCTTAGTCAAGGAGAGGATGTTTACTCTGAGGGATTTTGCTCCGGCAGCGGAATATTTCTTCGCGGCTCCTGCGGTCGATCCCCAATCGGTCTTGGATCAATCCGGTCACACAGAAAAAGAAACCGTGGTCTGGTTTGAGACCGCTAAGTCCATTATCAAAGGCGTATCGGACTTTAACTCGACGGTGCTCCACGAGGAGTTGGTCAAAGCCCAAGTCACTTCCGGCTTCACCCCCCAAGAAGCTTTTATGTCACTCCGAGTGGCCATCTCGGGCCGTTCTGTCACCCCGCCTCTCTTCGATTGCCTGGTAATTTTAGGCAAGGAAGAAACTCTCAAGAGATTGTCCTCCATTTTTTCTTAATCTTATGGCTACCACCAACCTACTTAAGTCGATTGAAAAGCTCGAAAAAAGGTCAAATACACTTAGAAACAAACTTCTTCGGCATTCAGCATCTAAGAAATTTTTTACAAAATCGAGTTTAATTGCCTATCATCTCCGGCAAAGATCCGGCCAGATTCTAGCGGGCGCCGGCCTGATTGGAGCAATACTAACCATGCCGGTTCCTCCGAGTTTGTCAGTCAGTAGCACTATACCCGGTTCTACACAATCCCAGCCGTTAGGAAATAATCTCTCCGTCAGACAAAAATTAATGACCGGTTTACAGAAGCTCTTACCCCATCAGCCGACCAAGCTTACACCTGAGTCTGCCGAAAAAGTTGAGAAGATTATCTTTGAAAACACCGGTATCACAGCCAAAGTGGTTTTAGAAGATCAATCTCTCAATCACCAGCTGGGTTATATAGGTTTCGAACAGCATCTATTTCGTTTTCCCGGCGATTCCTTGGCTCGGCACGACGAGATTCAGGAGGCCGGCATTGCACCAGGTCGTGGAGCCTTTGGTTTCTTCGCCAAAGACTCCGGTAGTTTTACTACCCGGGAATACCAGAGAGAGAAATATTATTGTGTAGTCCAAACTCTATATCTTGACACCTGGAACCGTGACCACCGATTCCTGAAAGATTGGTACGCTTTTCGCAAAATGATTGTCATCAATCCCGTAAACGGTCTGTCTGTTGTCTGTGACATCGGAGATGCCGGTCCGGCGGACTGGACCGGGAAGCAGTTTGGCGGTTCACCGGAAACCATGCAATACTTAGATTTAAACAAGGGGCCTAGGAAAGGCTTGGTCCTCATGCTTTTTGTCGACGATCCGGATAACAAGATACCTTTAGGACCCATAAATAATTAAAATATGGCCATACTTTTTTACGATCATCTTATATCGAAGTCCGAAATCGAGGAAATGTTGGCAAGTATTGAAGAAGCGGAAAATCAAAAAGGAAAGGCGCTTCAATTGATTGATGACATTATTTTTCAAGGCATCATCAACATGATTTTGGAGAGATTGGAGAACCCACACCACCACACTTTTCTCACCATTGTCCATGAAAGGCCCTACGATCCGGAAATAATTTCCTATCTCAAGGAGCATACCGGACCGGATATCGAAGATGAAATTCGTAAAGAAGCCGACAAGCTGGTCAAGATGATCATCCATGACTTGAGTTCCTGACTTTCAGATGATACCCTTAAGAATATGCCAGACGAAAAATGTCCCAAATGTAGTTCTCCTCTGGGAGAAATTGTCGAAACAGCTACCGGTCGCAAGCTTCAGCGATGTTCGGCAGGAAGCTGGAACAAAGAAACCAAAAAATCCGAAGGATGTGACTTTGTTAAGTGGCTGGAGGTAGAGCCTCAATCTCTGGACGAAAAATGTCCCAAATGTGGTGAGCCCCTAGTTCTTCAGGTCACCCGTTTTGGTAAAAAAATGAAAAAATGCAGTACCAATGTTTGGAATAAAGAAACCAAAAAATCCGAGGGTTGTGATTATATCGAATGGATCAACGGTACCACCGAAAAGCTGGACGAAAAATGTCCCAAATGTGGTGAGCCTTTAGTTCTCTATACCACCTCCGCCGGGAAACGTCTCAAGAAATGTTCCACTTCCGGTTGGGATCGAGATGCCAAACAAGCCACCGGCTGTGACTATGTTCAGTGGCTCAAAGGTAACTTCAGCGCTCCCGCCAACGGGGAAGAGTTTCTACCTCCTGAGGACATCTTCTAATCCTTATTTACCGATTCCCAAAAGCTGTTTTTGCATCTACAATTATTTTATGGTGAAAAACAGGCCATCCAACCTCGATACTCTTTCCGAAAAAATGACCTACCACATCGGTACCAGCGCTTCTATCGTCATCCATACGCTTCTCTTCATCGGCATTTTCTCTTTGAGATTTTTTGGTCAGTCTACCGAGGACATTCTGTTGATTCTTACTACTGCGGTTTCCTTGGAAGCCATCTATCTCGCCATTTTTATTCAGATGACCGTCAATCGCACCACCGAAAGCCTCGCTGGCGTAGAGGAAGATATTGACGATATTCAAGAGGATATCGATGACATTCAGGAAGACGTCAGTGAAGATTCGATCGAGGACGTGGATATGGTGAAAATCTTAAAAGACATGGAGTTGAGGCTACGGGATCTCCAAAAAGACATTTCCACCCTTCAGAAACAAAATAAAAGTTGACTTGCTTCTGCCTATAGGATAGAATCTCCATATTCTAGGGTTCCTTGATAATCGAGCCTGTTTGGTGGAGGTATTATGAGAAATTTAAGATATTTCGTCATCGTCGTAATTATGTTGTTTACTTTAGCTTGCGGTGTCGGGGCCACCTTGGGAGACTGGCTCGAACAAGGCGAAATCACCTTTGTGGAACCAAGCTCAGGAAAGGTTTTTCACGATGCCAACACCGGTGTCCTAAGCATTGGTGAGGTCACCCTCGCATCCAGCTTTGATGACGTTAAAGAGGTGACTCTGAGTGTTGATGGATTTTTTTGGACATGTTATGTCCAAAAAGGGAATAATCCTTGTCCAGGAGGCCAACTCCAGGCTCCTGGCAACCACGTTATCCGAGCCGAGACAACCAAACGCGACGGCTCTATTGTTTCTACTGAGACTAGTGTGTCCTGGGTGCCATACTCGTCAGTAGACATAATGGTGGCAAATCTCTTTGGCTCATCCGATCCTACTGCTGGCTATTATTTGCTGGGGGGGATTGTCATCGTCGGTTTGGTGATCACCCTCTCCATCAAGGGTGGCAAACTAGGAGCTGTGTTCGCATTTATCGCCTGCATGGTCATTCTGGCCCTCTTCTTTCTTCAGTCTGGAGCCACTGGACCGGCGCTCGCCGTTGCCCAGGGGTTATTTGGTGTCGTTGCTGGAGCCTTTGTGGTCTTTATCATCTACACCTGGATTACCAGGGGCGGATCGGTCCACGTTGCTCCGTTTGTCGAATACACTGATGGAAACAGACGGGTGAGAATGGGACAAGGTATATATTTGGGTCCAGCAGATCGTGGTCCAGATCTTTCAAGAATGGGTGACTCAGCCGCCAGAGCAATTTCTGCCGGAGATCCGCATTTATTACCGAGTGAAAATCAGCAGGTTCTCGACGCAAGACCTGAGGACGACCTTCCTATGCTTGAACCTAGTGTTCGAAGAAGGGGTTTCTTTAGCAGAAGAAATAGATAATTGCATTTGCCCCCACTTTTTAGTGGGGGTTTTATTTTCGCCCAATCACCTTTCTAACTGCCGCCTTGATGGCTTCTTTCCCCATACCATACTTTTCCATGATGTCTTTTGGACTTCCAGACTCTGCAAACGTATTTTGCAGTCCGACAAACTCCATCGGGGCCGGTCTTTTAAGGGCCAGTAGTTCAGCGATGGCACCTCCCAGTCCACCCATCACCTGATGATCTTCCACACTGACGGCGCAACCTGTTTTTTCAATGAGATCAAGCACCCCCTCCGTGTCCAGTGGCTTGATACAGGCGATATTAGCCACGAGCACGTTTATTCCCTCGCTTTCCAATTCTTTCCCGGCCACCATGGCGTGATAAAGCATGTGTCCTGTTCCAAAGATGGTGCACTGTGGATTCTCGGTCACCCAAAATGTTTGTATTTTTTTATCAAATGGTGTTTCTTCCGTGGTCATTACCACCGATTTATCTCGGCTAAATCGGAGGTACACCGGCCCGTCGATATCGGCAGACATTATGACAGCTTTTCTGCTCTCATGGCTATCGCAAGGTACTATCACTTCAATACCCGGCCAGCATCTGGTGATCGCTATATCCTCTGTCGCCTGATGAGTCGCTCCGTCCGGTCCGGTCATTACTCCGCTGTGGTGTCCAGCGATTTTTACATTTGAGTGGTTATATACAATTGTCGTCCGAATAGTTTCCCAATTCTTTCCCGGTGAAAAAGTAGCGTAGGAGGACATAAAGGGAATTTTTCTACTAACACCCAGGCCGGCCGCGATCGCCGCCATGTTTTGTTCCGCCACTCCGCACTCAAAAAATCTTTCCGGAAATTTTTTGGAAAATTCTTCGGTTCTGGTTGATTCGTTCAGATCGGCTGTCAGGACTACCACTGCCGGATTGGTTTCTCCCAAATATATCAGTCCGGTTCCAAAGCCATCTCTCGTGGCTTTCATCTCGGCCGTCTTATCGAACATTTTTTGATTCAGTTTTAGGTCAGGATTAAGCATGTTCTTTATTGATGTTCACTTTCTATTTTTCCTTGTAACGTCCTTAGATCAGCCAAAGCTATTTTTGCCTGTTCACCTTTTGCTGGTGAGCCGGCCACCTCACCGACATCCGGAGGAGATCCATGCCACAAGTAGCTATTTTCCATAAAACTTACGCCTTTACCTGGTATGGTATGAGCAATAATCACCGTTGGTTTATTAAAAATTGCCTTGGCCTCACGGACTGCATCTACGAAAGTTCGGATATTATTCCCATCGACCTCCAAGACATGCCATCCAAAAGCTTCATATTTCTCTCGTAGAGGTTCCAGTGGCATAATGTCTTCGGTGAAGCCATCGATCTGAATATTATTTCTGTCGATAATTACAGTCAGGTTGTTGATTTTATTTTTCCCTGCAAACATGATTGCCTCCCAGGTATTTCCCTCTTGGTGTTCGCCGTCGGAAGTAATACAGTAGATGTAGTGATTTTTGTGATCCAGTTTAGCGGCTAGAGCGTATCCAATTGACTGTGATAACCCTTCCCCCAGCGGTCCTGAAGTAGTTTCCACACCATCCAAAGCCGTCCGGTGCGGGTGACCTTGCAGTCTGGAGTTTATTTTTCTTAATGTCTTTAGCTCTTCAATCGGAAAGTACCCGGCCATTGCCATGACCACGTAGCGGATCGGGCAGATATGCCCGTTACTTAGAATTAGCCTGTCTCTATCCGGTTTATGAGGGTCTTTTGGGTCATGATTCAGGATATGAAAATAAAGTGCCACAAAAATATCCGCCATCCCCAGTGGTCCAGCGCTGTGTCCAGATTTAGCTTCCAAGAGCGTTTCTATGACCAGCTCTCTAGCTTTGACGGCCTTTTCCTGCAAATCTAAAAGTTTTTCTGGCGTCAGATCGACGTCTAGGTTATCTACTATCATATTTTTAATATCATTATCAGGTCGGCTACATTTGACCCTAATTTATCCGTTAGGATTCCATCGGAATCAAACGATAATATCAGTGTATCATTATCGACTGGCAAATAAACCAAGACCAGTGCTTGGTTTCTACCACCCTTTCCGGATCGGCTTGCCACGATCTTTGTCATAAACCTCATGGCTAACATCGCCAGATATTCTTTACTTCCTCCATAAAAAACAAATCTAACGGATATATTTTTCTCCAACTTTTCTATTTCTGCCAACCACTGATTATTTGTACTGCCGTCAAAATAAACCAGCTCGGGGTTTACGTCCGGTAAGGGGACAATCTTCATCTCCGGGTAAATTTGCTTAATAATTTTCCGTCTCTGTTCATAAGAAAAAGGGGTTCGGTAGTTACACGAGTCAGACGATCCGATTATTATCAAACAATTTTCCAAACCTCTCTCTCTGATCATCGAATCAGACTGAGCTTGATGGCCTTTATAAAAAGGGGAAAATCGACCCAGCAATACCCCTACATCCTTCATTTATTTTTAGCTAAGGCCATGATAGTGTATATTATACACACAATTTCCCCGTCACCAGCATTTCTTTTTTCTCTTTTGTCCACCTTTTCAGTTCTCTTTCCCTCCTCATTGCCTCTCCTCTAGTTGGCTGTTCTTCAGTGTAGACCAGTTCGACATTGTCAAAGCAGCGTACATACTTGGCCGATCTACAGGTTTTACTTTGATGTTCTCTGACCCTTCGCTCCAGATTATTAGTTTGTCCAATATACAATGTGTTAGCCGACGTTCTCAAGATATACACAAAGTAATTCATAGAAAAGTCTAGAACTGGAAGTTCTCCAGTTGAGTGTTTAATTGTTGCCAAACAATGTCCCAAGTCCCTGTCGATATCGATTTGTCCACTAATTAATTCTACCAGTCTGATGAAAATAGTATGATAACACGATTAAAATATTAGCACAGCTTTCCAGCGGACTACCTAATCAATATCTAACCTTATAGTTTTTTACCACGCTTTGACCACCAGTGGTCTGATAGGTGATCCTCAGACGCACAGTATTTACATTTTTATGAGCTGTACAAACCCTGTAGGAGCATGATCCCAAAATACTCTACCGCCTGCTCCCTGATCTACACCGTTACTGGCATAGATTAACTCATAAGCAATGTCTTTTGTGTTGCTCACTCCTTTGAAGCTCACATTCAAGTACTGCTTCCACCCACTAAATTTGGCAGATATTGACAAGGGGCTATTCCTCGAAGCAGTTGTTACTACTGTTTTTTCCCCACTCTCTTTTTGGCTGCCAATGCTGGAGAGGCACCAATCAATAAAAAAATCACGGTACAGGTCAAAAATTCCCAAGAGCTTCTTTTTTTCAAAACGAATCCTTGTTCCGGTTACCGCGCTTCTTTTAATTGGCGCTTCTGTCACTTATTCGTTTTCCAAGCGAGAACCGAGGAAACAAGAAATAACCGAAATAACTTCCCTTACGCCTACTGCGACTCCAATCAAGATGTTAACCTGGATAGATGAGGCTGGTTTTTCCTTCAAGTATCCGGAAGGCACCAGTATAGATTATCATCCTGATGATAAGAAAAACTATGCGAACATTACTCTTGTTTTTCCCTCTAATAAAACCGCACAGATAATTATGACAGACAATACAAATAAAAATTTAGATGCATGGGCTGGCCAAAACTCTGCCCTGGATACGACATTGGACGAACGTCCAGCCAAGAAAATATTTAAAGATGGTCAAGAAATAATTGCTTGTATTGATAATGACGTTTTGGTCACCATTACCGGAAATGATACCTCTGATATTATCAAGTCTTGGACTTTTATATATCCGACACCCACTATCATCGCCAAATCTACTAATGCTAATAATGATAATGGCAGTATTTTAGAAGAATATTAAAATATTTTTTTCCAATTTCTATCAGTTCTAGTTCGGTGTATCTTTTTTAGCTTTCTTTGATCTCTTTGCCATTTTACGAACGATCCACGAGAATGTAGGACTCTTGTATACGAGTTTACCCATTGTGCCGCTGGCCATTCACCAACTGATCTGCACTTAGTATATTTGTAAACCACGTAGTTACGAAATTCGTTCGTATCTTGGGCGTGAACTAAAGGTGTTGATCTTTTGACAATCTGTAGCAGGCACAAGTCTACACTGGGAATAGGTCTAAAATCGGTTCTTTTGAAAATGTGACTGATTTTCATTTCAAACCAAGGATAAAAAAGAATGGAGAGCATGCTCTTCTTTCCCTGATTAACCATGAATTTTTCGGCGGCTTCTTTTTGGACAATCAGATCGCATATGTTTGGTGGGTTATCCGAAAACAACAACCTCTTAACAATCTCCCCTGTTATAGAAAATGGAATATTCGAAAAGACTCTGTATGGTTCTTTTGGTAGTTCAAAATCCAAAAAATTTCCACAAACGATCTCCAAAGCTTTATTGTTTCCAAATCGATTAGACACTTGGTCGGCCAACGCTTTGTCTATTTCCACTGCAATCACTTTCCCGGAAACTGATAGTAAACCCTCGGTAATATTGCCGTTTCCGGCCCCTATCTCCAAAACAGTATCATGCCATAAGATACCAGAGCTGATGATAAGCCTAGATATCAGCGCCTTATTCCCAAGAAAGTTCTGTGATAGTAGTTTTTGCTTTGCATTGAACATGGCGGAGGATGAAGCAAATAATCACTATAACCTCATTATATCAGAATCCAACGCCCTGTCAACTGTTATAGGCCAATTAGTGTGCATAACATTGTTTTGTCATCCCCGCGAAGGCGGGGATCTATATAAGTAAGTTCCGGATGGATTCACCCCTTCGGGTACCAGCGGCCCACTCAGGTCGGGAATGACAGGGTATATTACTTATTCAACGGTCTCTACACCTAGCCAAAAATCCTCTTTATCCTACCCGTGATTTTATCCGTCCAGTCATTGGCCCACTCTTCTGCTTTAACTCTTCGTATTACCTCCTGCCAGCCGGAATTCCCCAGGTTCTCCGCTACCGTGGCAATAGTGGCCGAACTAACCTTAATATTATTTTTGACGTCTTCGTAGTTTCGTCTCTTATCCAGGTAAAGAGCGATCCCCAGTCTTTTTATTATCGCCTTTCTTTCTCCCTCTGTCAGGATGTCACCAAGTACCATCTTCAGATCCTCCGGCGAGTTTATCTCCGCCAGTACCTGGTAAAACACTTGGTCTAACTGTTTCTCCAGCGTCTTGTTAATGGGGTTTTGTGAAACTTGCATATTTCTGTCCTAAATATTAGTACCTCTTCAATTAATTAAACCACACCGCCCTCGTCATTGCGAGGAGGTACTCCGACGTGAGCGTATTTTAAATAGGTAAGAATTGTGATAAACTCTGTGTCATGCCAAGAGGAATAAAAAACACAACCAATGTTAGTGACAAAAACACTAAACAAGAAATACTAAGTGCTTACCAGCAGTTAGCAACTTCTGTAATTGAGGGAGAGACCGCTGAAAATTTTGACGAAAAAATACAACTCGTCAAAAGAGGATTTGAGGTTGATACCAATACTGTAGTTTCTGATGTTACCAAAACAGTGACAGGAGCAGTTGAGCAAGTAGAAAAGAAACTTAACGAAGCATTGAATTTCATCGAAGAAGTAAGAAAAGCTGGGGAGAACCAAAAACGAGAACTAATAAAGATTAAGGAAGAATCTGAGAAAGAAAGGATCAGAAAAGAAGAAGAGTTCGATTATGGATTTAGAATTCGTAAAGAGAGACAAGAGTTGGAATTAACAGAAGCCAATAGGAAGGTTGAAACCGATCTAAAACAAAGACAAGAAGTTCTAAAGGCTCAAGAGGAGGAGTTAGAAAGTTTGAGGGGACAAGTAAAGATGTTTGAAGCAAGGATGCAAAAGACAGTAAATGATGCTGTGGCAGTAGCCTTGAAGGATCAAAAGATTGAGCTAGAACACCTAAGGGCCATCGAAAATGCTGAGTCCAAGTCTAAAAACAATTTGCTTGAACAGCAAGTAGTAAATGATGGAAAGACGATAGAGACATTACGGAGTGAAATTACTCGTCTTAACGGAGTCTTGGTGGAAACGACATCTCAGATGACCCGAATCGCCGAAAAAGCAGTGAGCAGGGTAGAACAGTACGTCACAGCTCCAGCAAACAAAACAATGCCTTAATAGTCATTGTGGCGGGGAGATTAGATACAAGATATATTAGACTTGTCGCAAAATAAGTAACATCACCTCCCCCTCCCCAGATATTGGTTAACAAGAGTCTTTGGTAATTGGTCGGGTGAAGTTGTAGATTGCAGCAATGTTCCTGAAAGGTAAATCGGCAGA
>Ga0210005_1000314_pt1 | contig 41916 bp, 45 predicted proteins | sample CryGey02umfilter_3_FD_183961 | JGI IMG/M metagenome (GOLD analysis project Ga0210005, IMG submission 183961) | Groundwater microbial communities from aquifer in Utah, USA - Crystal Geyser 4/9/14 0.2 um filter (SPAdes) (version 3) | ecosystem: Environmental > Aquatic > Deep subsurface >... | reverse complement strand
AATTTCAAACGCCCTTTTTTCAACAACACCAAACCGTAAACCACTCTCATTACTCACTTCGATGTGCTCATGGAGGGTTTTTCAGGGGGGACTAATATATTCAACAACACCACTTTTGAGCATAATGTAAACAGCTCTGTATGATCTGCTCAAACGAATTGAACGTTGCCCTTTTCTTTTTCCCTGCAATGCTTCGTCATGATAGCCCGAAATTTTTCTAACTTGCTCCACACCTTCCAATTCAACAGCCCGGATCCAAGATTCCAATTTGTTTAAAATATGTCTTGGGACAGAATTGAGTTGTTTTTTAGCCTTTTTACCCAACTCAACCTGTGTAAGCATATTTTTAACTGTACACTTATCTGGGGTACTTTTTCAAGAAAAAAATATTATGTGGCCCTACGGGTTCTCAACTTCCGTTCAATCGCAAAAAAAACCGTCCTTTCGGACGGCTTGTTTTTTGCGGAGAGAGAGAGGGATTTCCTTTCCATCACCACTCGACAAGAACAAAAATCGTGTCTCGTATTCCAAGGACCCCAAGCCGTAATCGCTGCGCCCATTGTAAAACATGAGCGCAGCTCAACGTCTCGGTGTCTTCCCGATCCGCCTTAAAACCGGCGGATGGTTCTCACCACACTCTCTCAGAAATAAAAAAGGATCCTTTCGGATCCTTTTTTATTTCTGGCGGAGAGAGAGGGATTCGAACCCTCGGTGCCCTTTCGAGCACAACACCTTAGCAGGGTGCCCCATTCGGCCACTCTGGCATCTCTCCAAGCTTCACTACAGCCGAAGCTCATTAACTGCTCTTTTCTTATTTGTCTACCCTTCTTTTGTTCGAAAAATCCGTGGGAAATAGGCTCCAACTCTTTGCCTGTAGACTTTATATTCGGGAAAAACACTTTCCAGCTTTTGCTCTTCCACAAAAGCTCGGTACCTCTGTGCCGCTAGCCACAATACAACTAAAGTCCAATTGCACCACGACGGCACATCGCATGCGCAGCCCAGCATAACAATGCTCTCACCCACATAGACTGGGTGCCGCACAAAACGGTAGAGGCCTTTCGTGATCAACACCCTGGCCTCGGTGAGGATGCTAAACGATTTTCCCAAGGTGCAAAATCCTGTCAGCGTAATAATGTGGCCTACAATCAGAAAAAAGAAGGCAAGTTGAGAAAAATTTCCCGGCATTTTACTTTTTAGAGGATGAAAAAATGAAAAAATCCATGGAATGTGACGAAGAGCTTCTATTTGCAACAAACGATGCGTCTCATAAAGTGCTATTGGCGTTACAGCGCAAACAAGTGGCAGTATAATTTCCACCGTTTTGTTTGCCCGCACTTTTGGAGCATGCCGAAAAAGATAGGCATAAGCGAAAAAAACAAACACACCCATCACTAAAATCCAGTTTATCCACGAAAAAATGGTGAAAGCCTTCGGAAATCTGGAAAATTGATCGATCTGAAGCGCAATACGATAACTAATATAGAGCAGAAAAAAGGTGCTCCCCAACCACTTGGAGGCCCATTCCAGGGCTGGTTCGTGAATGCCCTGCTGTTTTAAGGATCGGAAACGGAGGAAAAGGAAAGGGCTGGTGCAAAAAATAAAAAAAATTGCCAATGGCGCAAAGAAGTGGAGTGTAATCATGTTCCCCCTTTAAAAACGAAAAGACGATATATCTTGCCCTGATTCGCAGCACAAGCTTTCTTGCCGAGCAAGCACACGTGCCTGAAATGCCAATTTCAAGCTTTTTAAAAGGAGTGCCGAAAATCTGTACCAGGCTGTCACTTTTCAAGCCTTTGAAATTGAAGAGACTTTTCGTCCATTTCTTCACAACCCTCTAAAATCAGAAGGCTTTCTTCTCATCAAAAAATATCCCTTATTTATCAAGAACTTACAAAAATTCAGTTTCTAGACTAAAACCAAAAAACTTCCTATACTTGCAACAGCTTCTTGAGAAAGGCCTAGGGGGAGGGAATGAATATGTCATCACAAAAGGGTTTTACACTAATTGAACTTGTTTTGGTCATCGCCATTCTGGGTATTTTGTCCATAAGTGCCTTGCCGCGCTTTATGTCACTTGCCACAGATGCAGAGAACGCTTCAAAGGATGGGGTTTTGGGGGCCGTGCGATCTGCCGTGGTGATGAGCCGCGCCGAGAGCATGATCAATGACGGCGGCGATGGCGTCTTCCCGGCTACACTTGATGCTGAAGCAGCTGGAGAATGTGCCAACTGCTTTTCAAGCATTCTTTCATCCGGGATCAGTGACCCAAGCTGGCAGAAAATCGACAACCAAACCTACAGTTTTGATGATGGAACTGGTGCGGTGAATTACGAATACGACAGCGCAACAGGAACGTTTGTGGAAGCCGCTGCCGCGCCATAAGTTTTTTGAAATTTACTCTTTTTTCACGGCTGATTTTTCGAATGCACCTGGAAGGAGATCTGAGAGACAAGCTACACTCACATCTCCTTTTAAGTTTGTCATGATCACTTCCATTTTTGGCGAGAACTCAAATAAAATTTGCCTACAAATACCACACGGCGCAATTGGCCCATCGGTGTTAGCCACAATAGCGATGCGCGAAAATGATTTACTTCCTTCCGAAACAGCCTTCATCACCGCAACACGTTCGGCACAATCGGTGAGCCCATAACTCGCGTTTTCTACATTGCAGCCTAAAAAAACTTTTCCGCTTTTCGTTTCAAGCGCAGCTCCCACCTGAAACTTTGAATATGGTGCATAAGCTTTTTTGCGAATAATCTTCGCTTTTGCTATTAATTTTTTCTGATGCGCGGTAATTTTCATTTCTTTCCTCTAGTTTTTTTCTTTTTCTTCGATTTTTTCTTCCTGTTTGTGCACTCGCTCTTTGGCAAGCTCTTCTAGCTCGGCATGCTCTTCGGCACCAAAACGAATATAATTGAGCGCCATCTCTCTTAATTTTTTCTCTGCTTTTCCAAATACTGAATGAGAAGGATAGCTTCCATTTTTCACTCGCTTCCCAGCCGTCACCCCGGTGAGCACTTCTATTCCTTCTTCAATAGTTCGCACGGAATAGATCTGAAATTTTCCTTTTTTCACAGCCTCCAGTACTTCATCTTTGAGCATCAGGTGTCGCTCATTTTGCCATGGGATAATCACACCTTGCTTGCCGGTGAGGCCACCCTTTTTGCAGACATCGAAATAGCCTTCAATTTTCTCGTTCACTCCACCAATGGCTTGAATTTCACCCATTTGATTCACGGAACCTGTCACGGCAATACCTTGCGAAATGGGTAAGCCCGAAAAACTTGAAAGCAAAGCGTAGACTTCGGTGGACGAAGCGCTATCGCCATCAATGCCTCCGTAGCTTTGTTCGAAGGCAACGGAAGCTGAAAACGACAAAGGGAACCCTTGGCCAAAACAGTGTCGAATGTAACCGGTTAAAATGTGAACACCTTTATCATGCGTTGGGCCAGAAAGGTGTGACTCGCGCTCGATGTTTACAATGCCAGCTCTTCCCAGCGATGTGCTTACCGTTACGCGCGAAGGTTTCCCAAACGAAGCATTGGCCAACGAATACACGGCAAGCCCATTTATTTGGCCTACTTTTTTAGATGAAGTGTCAATCATGATCACTTCTTCATCAATAGCTCGCTGAATATATTCTTCCACTCTGCTGTGGCGATAGTGCTTCAGCCGTAAAGCTTCATCTACGTGAGCTTTCGAAATTGACTTCGACTTTTTTTGCTCGGCAATGTGGTTTGCCTCGCGCAACACATCGGTGATGTAGGTGAAACGTGTCGAGAGTCTGTCGCGCTGACCAGATTCTTTTACTCCATATTCAAGCAAAGCTGCCATTCCACTTTTGTCGGGCAAGAGGAGCTTGCCTCGATCACACACGGCTTTCAACACAGCAGCAAATTCTTTGAGGCTCGTTTTATTTTTTGGCATCGATGTTTCAAAGTCAGCCAAAATTTTGAAAATTTTTTCAAACTCATCTTCGTGTTCCCACAAAAGATGATATAACCAACTTGGACCAATCAACAAAACCTTCACCGAAATTTCTATCGGTTCTGGCTTGAGTGCTACCGGCACAAACGGAGAAAGAATTTCCGGTTGTTGGATAATAAGCGTTTCGGTTTTGAGGACACGTTTGAAGTGATCCCACACATAAGGTTTTCGCAGCACATCTAAAGCATGCACAATCAGGTATCCGCCATCGGCCTTCAGCAGAGAGCCTGCGCGAATGCGGCGAAAATCGGTTGTAAAACCACCGCCGGGAGTGTTGTTGTATTCGATTGCTCCAAACAGATTGGTAAAGGTTGGATTATTTTCTTCCACAATCAAGCACGTTTTTTGAGTGCTTTTTTCCACTGTATCCACATTCAACACATTCACTTCATAAACCCAAAAAGGATCTTCTGCTTGGAATGCCATGGAAGGAGCAAACATCATCATTCCTTCTTGCGGCTTTTCTTCTTTAGCAGAAAAGTGATCGAGGTTTTTGAGAATGTGACTTTTCACGCGGAACAAATACTTGCGCACTTTTTCATCTTGATATCGACTTTTCAAATCATCGATGAGTCCATCCAACACAAATGCACCAGTACGTTGAGTGAGATGATCTAAGTGTTCGTTCATCTCTTTTCCCAAACTGCGAGCTTTTGCTAAAACTGTTTTTAATTCGGAAGAAAATTTTCTGTATTGAGAAATAAGTTTTTCTCTTTGCTTTGAAGAAAGCTTTCCTTCTTTCACATATATTTCAAGCCGGTCTGGCGGAACAGCTTCTTTTCCAATCAACGGGAAAACAGCGGGGGCAATGAAGTTGCCGTCTTGCACTTGTATGAGCGCAAATTTTTCTTGTTTCAAACGTTCTGCAAATTCTTCGAACATTTTTTTTTCTTCGCGTTGATATCGTTCTAGCAGCAGCTCTTTTTCTTTTATCACATGAGTTGCTTCCAATGCTTTTGGAATATCGGCACGCAAAACACGGATAAGATTTTTCATGTCATCGCGAAAATGGCGGCCTTCGCCTTGTGGAAAGCTAAGCAAGATGGGCTGATTTGCTTCTGCAAAATTGTATACGTAGCATCGATCTTGCGGAGAGCGGCAATCTGGTTTGAGATGTTCCAACGTTCTGCGAATTGTGGTGGAACGCCCGCTTCCCACCATGCCCGCTACATAAATATTGTAACCAGAACGAGAAATGCTAAGCCCCGTTTCAAGTGCAGCAATGGCACGATCTTGCCCCACCGCATAATCTGCTCCCTGAAATGTTTTTGGATTTTTGTAAAAGGAAAGGTCCGCAGAACTGCAAAACCAACGAAGATCTGAAGCTTTAAGTTTTTTTGCTTTCATCCGCGCAAAGTGCCACATGACCTAAAAAGAATCAAGCAGTGAAGAAATAATGAATTAATGATGAACTTCGGTTTTAATTTTTTCGAGCCATTTCACCACAAGAATGTGGGCATGGTTGCTAAGGCGTTCTGGAACTTGATGCGTTTTCATCACTTCCATAAAAGCAGTGAGTGCTTCTTGCGTTTCACCAACGGTAAGCACTTTTCCTGCAGCTTGAATATTATCACGAGCTTCTTTTGCCGTAGCCACAAGCATGCGGAACATATTGTGCACGCCATCATCCACATCACCCACTTGGCTGATGACGCCACGCAGAAACTCTTCAATGTCGGTATCTTCCCGTCGCATGTTTTTTAGTATATCAAGAACTCATAGGCGAGGGAAACAAAATAATTTTTACCAAGAATACTGGTCTGCTTAAATCAATTATGCTAGGATTCTGAGACGTGAAAAAAAAGTACCTCCCATATTTTTACACTGCAAGCGGCATTGCCTTTTTTTTCTTGCTTGTGCTGGCCTTGCTTCCGTTTCTTGTTTCGCTAACGCCTTACAAACAACTTATTGTAGACGAACTTGAACATCGCTTTCACGCGCATGTCACTGTGGATTCTTTTCGTTTTTCTCTTTTACCAGCTCCTCATTTTAATATTGAAAACCTTAGTATCCATCCAAGAGATGAAAAGTTTTCACAACATCCCCTCATGGTTATTAAAAACATTACGGGAAATCCTTCGTTTTCAGATTTAGTTTTTCACCAAAAAGTGAGCACCAATTTCGAGCTTCATTCACTTACACTTTTTCTCTCTCAAGATGATCAAGGAGCCACAAACCTTGATTCATTTTTTTTCACGAATGAAAATGAATCAAAAACAAATTTAAGTTTTGAAATCAAATCGCTTCACGTCGAAAAAGGAAGTATTCATTTTTTAAACAATGGCAACACAAGTTACTCCATAAAAAACTTTTCTCTGGAATCATTGAATGCAACAGAGTTTTTTTCTCGTGGCAGCGGCGTTAAAATTAAAGCTGGGCTTAACAATGCAAGCCAGCAAAACCTGGGCCTCGTTGGACTTTTGAGTTTTGACCAAAAAACAAACAGCATTTTGCTTTCTCGTGGACAAATGCAATTTTTGAATACACGTCTCGCCTTCAACGGCATGTTAGAGTGGGGGAAAACTCCAAATCATTTTCAGTTTCACATTGCTTCTTCGCAGTTTAATCAGCAAACCCTTGAAAACATTTCTCCTTCGTTGGCTCAACTTTTTCCCCAAGCACTGCAGTGGAACGGAAACGCAAGCATCGATGTAACGCTTGAAGGAACGCGCGATGACTACACGGTTGCATTTGCAAGCAATGCCACAGAATCGCAAGTGTATTTTCTTCCCTACTTCTCTAAAGATGCTGGCGTCCCGCTCAGCATCGATTTACAGCTTCACCTTCTTCCAGGAAAAATGAACATCACCGAAAGTTCAATTCACTTGCAGCAAAACGCGTTTAGTTTTTCTGAAAAAAATGGAACTGAAGAAAATTCTGCACGCACTTTTCATTTGCATGGTGAAGACATCGACTTCGAACCACTCAAACCGTATTTTCCCTTTCTTGCAATTGTTGATGATGCAAAACAGCTCACCTTTGATTTCACTTTTAATCCAAACGCAGAACCACTCTACAACGGAACGGTGAGTGCTCACACTTTTTCTCTTTTAGAGACGCAAATGGAAAAGGTGCACTTTTCTTTTTTTGAAGAAGCAGGTGGAATTCAGTTCACCGGTATTGAGGCTGGTTTTGCGGGTGGAAACTTTTCTGGAACTGGAACTCAGTCACACACTTTTCCACATGCATATCAGTTTCAGTTTATTGGAAAAAATGTTGAGGCTTCTCGTTTAAAAACGGCTCCACTTTTTTTTGTAGGATCAAGTGACGTGGTTGCAAATCTTTCCACTTCAGGCGCAACAAAAGATGAACTGCTCAAACATTTTCACTGCGATGCCACACTTCTGTTGGCGGAAGGAAAAAGTGAAGGCCTCGCTCTTCCTCAAGCGCTTCTGCGAGAACAAACACTTGAAAATTTAGGGATCACCGAAAAAAATTCATTACTCGCTCAGGATACAGAAAATACTTCGGTGAAAAACCTGAAAGCTGAAATCAGCACATCTTCAACATCAACTTCTTTTGATGCACTCCAATTTGAAAATGATTTTGGAAACGTTTTGCTCCAGGCTAAACTTTCCGAAGAAAAGATTTTTTCTGGCAATGGCGTTTTCACCCTTTCTCCAAAATGGAAAAACAAATACACCCAAGCCTCGCAAGCAAAAGAAACCCTTCAGTCGCTGGCTCAGCTTAAAATTCCATTTCAGATTTCTGGAGATGAAAGCGCGCTCACTTTGTCTGCCGATCAAAACTTGCTGGCGTCGCTGCTTAAAGGGGAAAAAGGTATTTACGACCTCAACATTGTGAAGGAAAAACTGAAAGCGCCTCCGCCAACTCTAAGCCTTCCCACAGAAGAAAAGAAAAGTCTGCCGGAACAAACTGCGGATAAAGCAAAGGCAGCTCCAAAATCGCAGCTTTCTCTCGGTGAAAAGAAGAAATCTCTCCCCCCACAAAAAGCGAAGGCCACCACAAAAAAACAAAATGATTCTTCCCAAAAATTAAATGACGACGACCTCTTTGATATTTTTCAAGTGATCATCGGAAAATAATTTTCCCTTCCAAAAGCTTTCTTCAGGCTATTTTTAGCTTTACGTCAAAAAACAAACATCACTCCCTGCTTGAGATGGTGAAAAAATTCATCATGCCTATTTGATTTTTCATTTTTTCGTGGTATCATTGACCGGTTATGTCAAAAAACCGTTTTCAGCTTTTGTTTTTTTTCAAACTTCGCTTTGCCTCCTTTCATGAACAAAGGCTTTTTTCCTTCTTTCTTTTGCCTTTTTTGCTTCTTTCACTTTTTCTTCTTTATACACCTCAACTTTCGTTTCAGGCAAAAGCCAGCATAGCTCCAGAAAATTCCCCGGAGAAAAATATCCTCATTCAGAATGCTGAGCATGGGCTTGCTCCCACCAAAAAACCGTATCGTGAAATTATTGTCAACACAGCCGCCACAAAACTGACGCTCTACGAAGACGGATTGCCGGTGAAAACCTTCCCCATTGCGATTGGGCAGAAAAAATACCAAACACCCGAATTTGATGCCGAAATTTCTCGTATCGAGTGGAACCCCAGCTGGTATCCGCCGAAAGACGCCGAGTGGGCCAAAGATGAAGTCGTCACTCCTCCTGGGCCAAAAAATCCGCTGGGCCCAGCAAAAATTCCGCTCAAATATGGCATCCTCTTTCATGGCACTCCCAATAGCCGCAGCATTGGCAGCGCTGCTTCACACGGATGCATGCGCATGCATAATAGAGATGTGAAAGAATTGGCGTGGTATCTTCAGGAAAATTACTCGAAAAAAAATAACCCCAGCTACAGAAAATTGTATGAGAAAAAAAATGACAAGACCTACGTGGTGAACTTGGAAGAAAAAATTCCGGTGAAGGTTCGCTACGAACCCATTGTGGTGGAGGGAAGCAAGCTTCACTTTTACCCCGACTACTATCACTTCACGCGAGGAAAACGAAAAGCGTTTATTCTTTCTGCGCTTTACAATGCTGGCATTGAGCTAAAAAGTTTGAGCGATAAAAACATCGAAACGTTATCGGAAAATAATAAAATCAACAAAATCGAAATCAACACTCTTCTTCGTGAAAACGAACGTGAAGATTCCCCAAAAACTTGTGGGTAAAAAGCAAACCCTTTTGCCTCATTTTTAGGCATCTCACCAAAAAGTGCCAGGCACTTTTTGGTAAAACTTTAAAATTTAATTTTTACTTCGCCTGATTTAATTTTTGTTTGGCATGCTAATCGACATGGTTTTTCGCAGCCCATCAACTTTTCTTTTTCGTTTGGCTCTTCAAGATTTTCATATCCTTCAAGCACTTCTACTTCACACGTTGCGCACAAACCAGATTCACAGCCAAACGGCACGCCCAACTCTCGTGCGGTTTCGCGGATTTCGGCTCCATCGGGAAGCTCTAAACTTTTCTCTTCGGTTTTTAATTTCGCCATCTTCTTCATCCTTCTTTAAAGGTTAAGTGATTCAATTATTTTTTCTGAAAGCGTTGCAAATGGATTCACTCCATCCCGCAACGCATATGGTTTTCCGGCTTCAGCGCCTTCCATAATTTCTGACATGAGTGCAAGCTCGCCAAAAAAAGGAATATTAAATTCTTCTGCCAAACGCCTTCCACCTTCTTTACCAAACGGATAATATTTGCTTCCATGCTCGCATTCAAAGTAAGCCAAATTTTCCACAACTCCAATGAGTGGAATATTTACTTTGCGAAACATGTCGACACATTTTCGAACATCATTCACAGCGATTGATTGCGGTGTTGTGACCAACAGCACACCATCAACCTGCAAGGTTTGGATCATCGTGAGATGCACATCGCCCGTTCCTGGAGGAAGATCAAGCACCAGCACATCAAGCTCACCCCAATTTACATCCGACATCAGTTGCTGCAAAAGCTGATGCACCATAGGTCCGCGCCAAATCATCGCCTGTTCTGCAGGAACTAAATTGCCCACCGAAATAGTTTTTATCCCAAACTGAACAACGGGATTCATTTTATCATTTTCTCCCACGGTTAAACCAACACCTGCCAACCCCATCATGTGCGTTACCGATGGACCGTAAATATCGGCGTCCAGCAAACCCACTTTTTTCCCTTGTTTGCCAAGAGCCACGGCAAGATTTACTGCGAGCGAAGATTTTCCAACGCCGCCCTTTCCACTTGCAACCGCCAGCACTTTTTTTGCGCTGGGAATAAGATTTCGTTTTTGAACTGAACCGCGAATTGAAATGGGTTCTGAAACGCCTGAAGCTGATATCATTATTTTCTCCTTGGATTACTGTGCACATCTCGGCAAAACAGCTTGTGGCAACGAAATGCTGTCTTCTCGAAACTCTCGCATCAAATCAAGAGCATACTTCACTTCTTCCACATGCCCTTTCGTTTTTACATTTCGCCAAATTCTCCGCACAAAACCTTTGTGGTCGATGAGAAACGTTGCGCGCTCTCGTTCAAGCCCCAAAGCCTTTCGCCACCAACTTTCGTGAAACACTCCGTAGCTTTTTGCAATCTTGCCGTCTTCATCAAAAAGCAAAGGAAATGAAAACTGAAATTTGTTTGAAAAATTCCGATGTGAGTTCAAATCGCCCTTACCAATTCCAAGCACTTCAACTGACTTTGCTTGAAGCGATGCATAAGCATCTTGAAACTGACACAGTTCTTTTGTGCACACTGGCGTGTTATCCTTTGGATAGAAGAGCACAATCACTTCTTTTCCCAAAAAGTCAGCAAGCTGTAACTGAGGCCCCAAGCTGCTTTCAGCGGAGAAGGCTGGAGCTCTCATTCCAATAATCAGTCCATTTTGATCCGATTTCATAGGCTCACCAATAGTCAATTTGTCAAAAGAGGCAAGCACTATATGTGGCTTGACAGGAGCGGATTTCCTTGACCATGAGAACGTCATGCAAAAGGCGAAGCTTCGAGAAGAGGCAAAACAATTCGGTTTTGATTTATTGTGCGTCGCACCAGCCAAACAATTTAAAGAACACCTCACCCTTAAAAGCTGGATTGACAAGGGTTTCCACGGAAGCATGACGTGGCTGGAAAAAAATGTGGAGAAACGCCTCGACCCCCTCAAGGTAATGCCGGAAGCAAAATCCGTAATCGTGTGCGCTACAAATTACAATACCGCAAAACCTTACTCCACTGAACACTCGCCACTTGCAAACGAAGACAGGGTATGGATTTCCCGTTATGCGTGGGGAGACGATTATCATGAAGTCTTAAAAAAACGCTTTCTCGCTTTCTGCGAACAGCTTCACCAACAATTTCCTGATGACATTTTTCGCGCCTATACCGACACCGGACCGCTCACAGAGCGAGTGTTTGCGCAGCATTCCGGCTTGGGTTGGGTTGGAAAAAACACATGCATCATTCATCCAAAGCTTGGCTCATTTTTATTTCTCACTGCTATCATTACTTCACTTGAACTTGAACCTGATGAAGTGATGAGTGATCACTGCGGAAAATGCACGCGTTGCATTGACGCGTGTCCAACACAAGCTCTCAAACCATATGAGTTGGATGCCAGAAAATGCATTTCGTATCTGACGATAGAACACAAAGATAAAATTGATGCAGAACTAGAAGAAAAAATGGGAAAGCATCTTTTTGGCTGCGATATTTGCCAAGATGTGTGTCCGTGGAATCAAAAATCACAACGAACCGAAGATGTACACTTTCAAGCGCGTGAACATTTTTTCGCGCCAACGCTAAAAGAATTTAAACACCTTGTGGAAACTCAGTATCCACAAGCCTTTAAAAACTCCCCACTCAAACGCGCAAAAAAAGAGGGTTTGCTGAAGAGCCTGGCAAGAATTGAAAAGTTGAAAAAAGAAAAATAATTAGTCTGCAATCGGAAAATCTTTTTCCGCCCATTCAATTATCCCGCCACCAAGTGAATACAAATGCTGATACCCTTTTTGCTTTAAAATATTTGCAGCTTTTAGTGAACGAACTCCAGAGCGGCAATAGCAAACCACTTGCCATGACTTGTCTCATAAAATGCTTTCGGCTTTTTCTTCAAGCTGGTCCAAGGGAACATGAAGCGCACCTGGAATATGTCCTCCATCCCACTCTTGCTGTGTGCGCACATCCAGCAAAATACACGGCGCAGTTCTGCTGCAGCTTCATCGCTTTTTTGATTTAAATCTTCAGCCGAAATTTCCACAATATCAGGAAAATCGCGTTGAGCTTTTTTGTGCAAAAGTTTCCAAATAAATTCCATGAGTGCTCCTTTATTTTTTTCGCGCCACAATTATTCCGTCACGAAGGGGAAGAAGAGTTACATCAAAATCTGAATGATCATAAATCATTTGGTTATGTTTTTTGATGGCTTCATTCCAACCAGGATGTTTGTTTTCAATTACCTTTTCAGCAACAACATTTCCATGCCACAGCGCATTGTCGGCAATGTAAAGCCCACCGCGGGAAAGCCGCTTGCAAGTCATTGCAAAAATTTCGGGATAGGAACCTTTGTCGGCATCGTTGTAGATGATATCAAACGTGTCATTGCTTTGAGAAAAAATATCTTGCGCTTTTCCAATATGATACTCGATGCGATTCCAAAGATGTGCTTCGGTTAAAAATGTTTCCGCTTGCGCCTTGTTCTTTTCGTCGGTGTCGGTGCACACTACTTTTCCGTTTTCACCAACAGCTTCTGCAAACCAATAGGCTGAATATCCAAAGCCAGACCCAAATTCAAACACACGCTTGGCATTCATAAGACGAGCAAGAAGCAAAAGCAGTTTTCCACACGAAGGACCAACAATGGGAAACTGACGCTCCGCTGCCAAACGTTCCATCGCTCGCAAAACCTCAGTGTGATTGTTCACAGAAAAAGTGTGAAGATACTTTTCGATATCGGGATTAAGAATGGAAAACATAGTGAAGTGTTTTGTTCCTACATAGTTTCGGTTTCAACCGCCACATCCATTCCCACGACATCGCCTTCTTTTGTGGTCTGACGAAGTTCAACTGAAGTTGGCGAAAGTTCCACAATGCGCTGAAGAACATCTTGAATTTGCGATTGCGGCGTAGAGGTTCCAGCGCCAAGGCCCAAGTGTTCTACGTTTTCGAACCATTCAGCTTTTATTAAATCTGGCGAATCAATGTGATACGTTTTTTCTGGTAAATATTGCTGAGAAATTTTTGCGAGGTTTGTAGTGTTTGAAGAATCATAACCACCAACGATCAACATGGCATCCACCCACTGTGCAAGCGATTCCACTGCGCCTTGCTGGTTTTTTACGGGCTTGCATCTGGTATCAACTGCTTTGAGGTTTGGATATTTGGTACGGCGAAGATATTCCACGAGAGAATCAAATTTTTCTTTCGTAATTGTGGTTTGGCAAATCACCACTACATTTTGCAAGTCATTGGGAAGTGCATCAATTTGGGCTTCGGTATAAACGGCATGCAACGGTTTTGAAGCGTAAGTTCTGCTGGCGATAATTTCGGCATGCTCGGGATTTCCAATAATGACAATGTCTGCGCCTTGATGATCAAAGGTTTCAATTTTTTTGTACACCCATTTCAGCAACACAGGACAGGTGGCATCATGGTAAGTAATCCCATGTTTTGTTAATTCTTCTTTTAGTTCTTTGGGATAACCATGCGCGGTGATCACCACATCGGTGAGCCCTTCTTCTTTAAGGCCTGCAATATCAGAGTAGCGGTCGTAAATGGGAATACCTTCTCTGGCAAGATCGCCCACAATTTTGGGATTATGCACAAGCGGCCCCAAAATAGGCTTTCGTTTTTCTTCGGCTACATTGATGGCAGCTTGAACTCCAAAACACGTTCCTGCTGCATGTGCGATAATCACTTCCATAATTTTCCTCACTTCAGATAATAAGTCCGTCACTTCTAGGCTGATTCTTCCTCGATAATCCAGCTTTTTTTTCATTCCTTTCCCCAAAAAAGAAGAGCCCGATTTTCTTCGCGGAAAATCGGGCTCTTAGAGAAAGAAAATGTTGAAAATTCAAACGCTTAGCAACCGCAAGCGGCTTTCCAGTTTTGATCTACTTGCTTCCAGTTCACCACATTCCACCAAGCCTTCACATAATCTGGTCTGCGGTTTTGGTAGTTGAGGTAATAGGCATGCTCCCAGACATCAAGCCCAAGAAGCGGAATACCTTTATGAGGTGCTGCTCCTTCCATAAGCGTATTGTCCTGATTTGCGGTAGAGCACACAAACAATTTTTTCTGATTTTTGCACCAAGAAAGCCACGCCCAGCCAGATCCAAAACGAGTTGCTGCTGCCTTTGAAAACTGCTCTTGAAACGATTCGAAAGAACCGAATTCTTTTTTGATGGCATCAAGCAAGTCGCCAGTTGGCTCTCCACCTGCGTTTGGCGCCATCACTTGCCAAAAGAGACTGTGGTTATAGTGGCCACCACCATTGTTGCGAACAGCTGTTCGTTGCGCTTCTGGCACTTTGTCTAAATTAAGGCAAAGCGCCTGGATATCCATATCAGCAACTGCTCCACCAGCTTGCTCAAGTGCTGCATTGAGATTGGTAACATACGCGTTGTGGTGCTTGCCATGGTGAATTTCCATCGTCTTGGCATCCACATGCGGTTCCAAAGCCGAAAACTCATACGGTAGTTGAGGTAATGTGTGCATAACGTCCTCCTATGGTAAAAGGTGTGAGCAAGAGATTGCTTACGGACGAGTAAATGTGCCGCTTGAAGAAAAAAGTCAATGCCTAGTCTATGGAATATTTTCAACAGAAAGTACTACCATCGGCGAACAGGGCCGGTATCAACATGCACAAAACGGTTTCGGCCGTAGTAGCCAACGCCACCACTTTGCAGCGAAATGACATAATTGCGAAGGGTAAGAGATGGAACTTCGGCAAGCTTGATATCCATTGCCCTTCCCTTCATGTGAAAGCTTTTGGAAGCCACGCGTCTTGAATGCTTGCGAAGGCGCGCGTTGTACTCTGGGCTGCGATATCCCGAAATAACACTTACCTTGTCTGCCTCGAAATGATCTTGGACGTGATCGATAAGCTCGATCAGCTTCAAGGAAATGGGAAACTCTTCATCATTATAGTGACATTTGAGCAAAGCATTAATCTCGCGCAAGGCTTCTTGATTGTAAAACCCTTGGATATCCCGATATAGCAGTTCTTTTACTTCGCCGGTATTCACAATGTTGAAGGTAATATGGCCATCGCCAGTGTACTTAAATACAGACGTATGTTCTACGCTGGTGGAACCCGAGCCGTACGGAAAGCAAACAAGAACAAAGAAGAAAAGGCTCGCCAAAAGAATTTGAAATGTTTTATACGTTTTTTTCATATGAATAGTATCGGTTGTTCTTCGAAAAGGTTGCGCTTCCCTAGTGGACTTTGGGCAAAAAAGCAAGCCTTTGCTAGCTATCTAGCTGGAATTGTGTTGCTTTTTCCACTTTTGCTTTGGGCAGATTTTCCCCTTCCGCACGACGGGAAGCTAAAGCTTTACAGCTATCACCACGACGAATTTCTTTCGGTTGAATATGAGAAAGAAGGAAAACTTCAAGAGCAGGCGTTGAAGCAAATTGAAAAAATCTTCCGCTCTCACGAAGACAACACGCAGCATGCCATCGATCCAAATCTCATTCGGCTGCTGGATCATATCCAAGATCACTTTGCGGCCGATACGGTCGAAATCATTTCGGGCTTTCGTAGCCTTGCCTACAATGCCCAGCTCAAAACAAATGGGCACAACGTAGCTTCGGAAAGCTATCACACCAAAGGTTTTGCAGCCGATATTCACTTGGATGAAATCAGCGAACGTGATCTGTGGGAATACGTCAAGAGCTTGCACCTTGGTGGCGCTGGCTATTATCCCCGCTTTGATTTTGTGCACGTTGATGTAGGCCCCAGAAGAATTTGGCAAGAGGCCGACAGCACAACGCGCCAGCTCATTGGAACTGAAAACAACAAAAATGTAACCTGGTCAGCCACCACAAATAAAAACATCTATAAACAAAACGATTCGCTAGAACTCACGCTTACGAACCAAGCTTATCACGCACAAAAGCTAAGTCGAAATATTTGGCTTGAAGGATTTCGCGAAGGCAAATGGCAAACACGCGTTCGTATTTTGAAGTCGCCGGGAAAACGAGTGGCAGCAGGTGCCAGCAAAGAGCTCACCCTTTCTCTTTCTTCCGCAAAACCTGGAAAATACCGCCTTGTAGTTTTTGCAGATCGCAAGTTCAAAGCGCTCACCTGTTTTATCGAATGAGTTTTACCTGAAAAAAGATTGAGCTCTGCTCTTCTTTCCGTTACCATAAAAGATTGTGTTCATTTCACTGTTCTCAAGAAAGGATAACTTATGAAAATGCGTCTTTTTGCTTCTGCACTTCTGTGCACTCTGCTTGTTTCTTGTTCCGGTGATGGTGGTGGCTCAGGAGAGAGTCCCCTTGGCAATCTTGGTGCTGAACCCACAAAAGAGCTCAGCGATACCACTAAAGACATTGTGGGTGATTTTCTTGACTTCATGTTTGAAGGGGAAGTGTTAGCCGTTCCAGACAGCAGACCAGTTGCGTCACCAGTAAGGAGTATGCCTTCAGATTCTTCTTCAAGTGTGAACGACTCCGCCGAAGTGAGCGTTAATAGCAGCGTAAAAAATACCGCCGTTTCCTCTGATGCCACAGAACAAAAAATTCTTTCTTGGATTGAAACTCTCAGTGAAAACGATGAAGCAAACAGCAGCTCAAAAACCATCACACGAACCGGAACTGAAAACGGAAGTGGAAGAACAACCTGGACAAATCATGAATCAGAATTTTATCCAGGCACTACCATTGATGGTTTTATTCAAGTAAACAAAAACTCTTCAAACTACTCCGCAAACGCAGAAGTAAAACGAACGTTTCATGATCTTGCAAGACGGTACTATGGAAAAAGTATTAACTTCAATGGAACGGTGACCAGAACTTTAAATGGAACTATCACTCTAATACCTCCACCACCAGAACAAACTGAAGTTATCGCGCTTGATTTCACGGAAAAAGTGAAATCGATGAACATCACCCTTTCTGGTGATGTAAGTGGAACCCTTAACTCAAACATTCAAGTGCGTGTAAAGGGTTCGTTTGGTGACGTTTCCACTGATCCCTTTTTTGAATGCAGTGGAAAATTTGTGTACACCAATGGTGACGATGTAGAAGTGTGTAACATAAATTCAAACTGCTTCGGCTGTTTGTAGCAGAAATGCTATTTTTCTTGAAAAGCTCCTCCCTAAAAAGAGGAGCTTTTTTTTGTTTTATTTTTCTACGGTACAAAAACGTTTCATCGCTTGAACAAACTGCCTTTTTGTAATTTCGGCGTGCGAATCGATGGCACCTTTCACCAAATCTTCTGCGCTTCCGCCCATGTTTATCCAGTGGTCGGCCTTGGCTAAACCAAGTCCGCCGTAGCTTTGCCACAAGACCTCACGCATGTTTAAACTTCCATCTTGAAGTACGCTGGCAATCCTTCCTTCAACTCGCAACTTTTCTGCAGTTTCTTGTGAACTCACCGAGGCCACAAACTGATACAACACTTCTCCCCAATCTTGACGATATGCTTTCTGACCCTGAACCAACGTACATAACTGTGACATGTTTCCTCCTCTTGAAAGTGTGCACAAGAGAAGAGCAAACTCAGTGCCAAAAAATGAAAACGCCAGTAAATGCTTATTTCATCAGCGTTTACGGTGATCGCCTCAAAAGTGTAGCCTTGAGATGCTGATTTATCTTCGACGTTTTTATCCATATCAATGCAGAAAATAAAGTTGTCTCACTGCATTATTTTCTTGAATCTCGTAGCAGCTTTGTGAAAGGGTGATCCCACAACCATTTCTCATGAAGGATACTCCAACTATGTTAAAACGCATTTTTTCACTTTTGTTTCTTTCCGTTTTTCTGTTCTCGTTTTTTACTGCGTGCAGCAAAAAGAAGAGTGTTAGCTCATCAGGTTCAGATCAAACTTTTGTTTTTAACAATAGAACTGAACCAGAATATTTAGATCCAGGCTTAGCTGCTGATACGCAGTCTTCTAATGTTATTGTCAATTTGTTTGAAGGTCTAACGCGCTATCATCCCAAAGATCTTTCTGTTCTGCCTGGTGTGGCGCACTCGTGGAAAATAAGCACTGATGGAAAAACCTATACATTTTTCCTTCGCCAAGACGCAAAATGGTCTGATGGCTCTGCAGTTACCGCAGAAGATTTTGTATATTCTTGGAGAAGGGTTGTAAATCCTAGCACGGCTTCAAACTATGCTAGTCTTTTGTATTCAATAAAGAATGCACGGGAGATTAATTCTGGAAAAGAAAAACCGGAAACGCTTGGAGTGAAAGCCTTAGATCCGTACACCCTCGAAGTGCAGCTTGAAAATCCTACACCTTACTTTTTACACCTCACGCAATTTTATACGTATGCGCCTGTGCAAAAAAAGACACTCGATGCCTTTGGCGACGATTGGACAAGGCAAGAACACATCGTCAGCAATGGGCCCTTCATCTTAACCGAGTGGATTCCACAAAAGCATATTGTGATGGAACCAAATCCTCACTATTGGGGAAGAGACGAAGTAAAGCTCAAGAAAATTTACTTCCTTGCCATTGAAGACCTCGAAACTTCACTTAAAAAATATTTAGCCGGCGAAATTCATTTCCTAGATGAACTTCCTCCCATCAAACTTGATGCCCTTCGCAATCGCGCGGATTTTGTTGATGGTCCGTGGCTTGGCACTTACTATATCGAAGTAAATACAACGCGACCCATCCTCAACCAAAAACTTGTCCGACAAGCATTGGCGCACGCCATTGATCGCAAGCAGCTTGTAGCAGTTTTGAAAAAGGGAATTCCAAGTTCGACTATGACTCCGGAAAATGTAAATAACTATATTCCACCTTCGGGTCATGAGTTTAATATCGAAAAAGCGAAACAACTTTTGGCTGAAGCTGGCTATCCAGAAGGAAAAGGATTTCCAAAATTTGTTATCAGTTACAACACCCACCAAACACATCAGATTGCAATGGAAGTGGTACAAAACATGTTGAACAAAAATCTTGGAATAAATGTTGAAGTCCAAAATCTGGAATTCAAAGTGTTGTTAAAGCAGCGTGCAGCTCTTGCCCACGACCTTGCGCGCGCAGGTTGGATTGGTGATTTTTTAGATCCTTACACTTTCCTCGAACTCTACACCACTACAAGTGGAAATAACCACAGTGGATGGAGTAACAAAGAATATGATGATCTCATCCAGCTTTCAAACACCATTTTAGATCCTCAAAAAAGAAATGAAGTGTTGCAAAAAGCTGAGCGCATTCTTTTGGACGAATCTCCTATCGTTCCTCTTTACACGTACACAGAGCCATCGCTCATCAGTCCAAAAGTGACTGGTATTTATCACAACCTTCAAAATATTGTTCCACTCAGAAATGTTTCGATGGGGGAAAACAAATAGGACGAAGTCCTCTTCTTGAGACAAGGACTTAGGGGGATGCTCACACGTTGAGCATCAGAAAGCTTCTTCACAGAAATGTGAAGGAGCTTTTCTTTTTTGAATGTAAAGATCATTGACAGTAGAAATAATTCGCTTAAAGATATTTTTTAAAAAAAGGCCGTTCATGTTACATTACATCCTCAAACGTTTTTCTGGAGCACTGCTTGTCGTTTTTATCATTACGACTTTTTCTTTTTTTATGATTCGCATTGCGCCTGGCGGACCGTTTGATAAAGAAAAGGACATCCCCGCAGAAATCAAAAAAAATATCGAAAAAAAATACCACCTCGACGAACCACTCTACAAACAATATTGGCGCTACATAAGCGGTGTTCTTTTTCGTTTTGATCTTGGACCTTCCTACAAATATCCAAATCGTGATGTAAACGAATTCATCGCCTTGGGATTTCCCGTGAGCATGCAGCTTGCTTTTTTTTCTATGGTCTATGCTTTGCTCGTCGGCATTGGCGCTGGCTTGTTTGCAGCACTGCGGCAAAACACGCGCTGGGATTACGCGGCCATGGGCTTTGCGATGATCGGCGTCTCCATCCCCAACTTTGTCATGGGCCCACTCTTCCAACTTTTCTTCGGCGTAAAATTAGGATGGCTACCCATCGGCGGCTGGGAAGGCCCGCTACACTATATTTTGCCGTCCATCACCCTTGGCTCTATCTATGCTGCTTCTATTGCGCGCCTTACTCGCGGCGGAATTTTAGAAATTGTTCGTCAAGACTTCATCCGAACCGCGAGAGCAAAAGGCCTTAAGGAGCGTGTCATTATTTTTCGCCATATGCTGAAGGGTGGCTTGCTTCCCGTTGTTTCGTACATTGGGCCCGCAGCCGCGTTCATGATAGGCGGCTCTATTGTGATTGAAAAAATTTTCGACATTCCAGGTTTGGGAAGACACTTTGTGCAAAGCGCACTCAATCGTGATTACACCCTCACCTTGGGGCTGACTATTTTTCTTTCTTTTTTAATTCTCTTTTTTAACTTGGCCGTAGATCTTTTCTACACTTGGCTTGATCCTCGAGTGAGTTATGACGAATAAAGAAGCGCTTGTGGAAGAAAAATATGCCGAAGCTGGCACAAGCCTGTGGCAAGATGCTTGGAAGCGTTTGCTCAAAAACCGCATGGCGGTTGCAAGTGGCGCTTTTATTCTGCTAACAGCTGCGCTCTCTTTGCTGAGCCCTCTCATTTCTCCCTACGAAGTAGACACTGTCAATTATAGCGCCATCGGACAAGGCCCTAGCTTTGCTCATTTTTTTGGCACCGATGTTTTAGGCCGCGACCTTTTTTCTCGCTGTCTTTTTGGACTTCGCATTTCCCTTGCCATTGGCGTCACATCAACGCTTGTCACGTTTGTCATTGGTGTTGTTTGGGGTGCTGTTTCTGGTTACTTCGGTGGAAAAATCGATTCGCTCATGATGCGCATTGTTGATATTCTTTATGCGCTTCCTTACATGTTTTTTGTCATCGTGCTCATGACCGTTTTTGGCAGAAATATTTTGTTGCTCTTTGCTGCCATCGGCGCTGTATCATGGCTCACCATGGCGCGTATTGTTCGTGGCCAAGTTATGTCCATTCGCAAAAAAGAATTCATCGAAGCCGCTGTTTCCTGTGGAGTTGGACATCGCGCCATTATTTTCAGACATCTTATTCCAAATGCGTTGGGCCCTATTATTGTTTACGTTACGCTCATGGTTCCCCGGCTCATTTTGGTGGAAGCTTTTTTAAGCTTCTTGGGTTTGGGCGTGCAAGCTCCGCTGGCTTCACTGGGTTCGCTTACTTCAGACGGAGCTCAGGGAATGGAGTTGTACCCGTGGCTCATTTTGTTCCCCGGCGGAATTTTGGCTGTTTTGCTTTTTGCGCTCAACTATTTAGGTGATGGACTTCGAGATGCACTCGATCCGAAAATGAAACTCTGATGACTTTGCTCAAAGTAGAAAACTTGCACGTTTCATTTCATACTCCGGATGGCACTTTCCGCGCAGTGAATGGCGTGAGCTTTACGCTGCAGCAAGGTGCTACACTTGGCATTGTGGGCGAGAGCGGAAGTGGAAAAAGCATCACGAGCCTCTCGCTGATGCAGCTGGTACCTTGTCCTCCGGGAAGTATTGATGCTGGAACTGCGCTTTACAACGGCATCGATTTGCTTTCGCTGCCCGAAGAAAAAATAGCAAAGCTTCGCGGGAATGACATCGCAATGATTTTTCAAGATCCGATGACATCGCTCAATCCCTTTCTGAAAATTTCTCGGCAGCTCACCGAAACCTTGGAAGCTCATCAAGACATTTCATCATCTGAAGCCTTGCAGCGTTCTATTGACATGTTGGAACTCGTTGGCATTCCCGAAGCACGCAAACGTATTCACGATTATCCGCATCAGTTTTCGGGCGGGATGCGCCAGCGGGTGATGATTGCGATGTCACTTTTGTGCAAGCCGAAGCTGCTTATTGCTGACGAGCCAACCACAGCTCTTGATGTCACCATTCAGGCGCAAATTTTGGAACTCATTCAAAAGCTGCGCGAAGAATTGGGCACCACGGTTATCCTCATCACGCATGATCTTGGCGTTGTTGCTGGAACCTGTGATCACGTTGCGGTGATGTATGCCGGAAAAATTGTGGAGTACGGAAAAACGGAAGATATTTTTGCGCACCCCAGACATCCTTACACCAAAGGACTCTTGGCTTCCCTTCCAAGGCTTGATGCCGAAAAAGAGCAGCTTACTTCCATTCCTGGCCAACCGCCCGATATGAGCAAACCTCTTCAAGGCTGCCCGTTTGCGCCTCGTTGTCAGTATGCTCTCGAAAAATGTTGCAAACTGTTTCCAGACACCTTCTCTTTTGAAGAAGAACATTACTCGCTTTGCTGGAAGGCAAACGAACTGTAGTGATGAGTGAACAAAACATGAAACCATTGGTAGAAGTTAAAAATTTAAAAATATACTTTCCCATTGAGAAAGGCCTTATCCTCAAGAAAAAAGTTGGCGCCATAAAAGCTGTGGATGGGATTTCGTTTTCCATTATGCCGGGCGAAACCCTTGGGCTTGTGGGAGAAAGCGGCTGCGGAAAATCAACCACCGGCCGAGCCTTGATACAGCTGATAAAGCCAACCGATGGTGAAATTCTTTTCGAAGGAAAAAATTTAACCTCCCTCTCAAATGAAGAACTGAGGAAAAAGCGCCAAGATTTTCAAATGATTTTTCAAGATCCCTACGGCAGTCTTAATCCCAGAATGACCGTTGGCGACATTATTGCCGAGCCGCTCAAAACCTACAATATTGCAAAGGGAAAGCCGTTGGAGCGCATGGTGCAAGATCTTTTGTACGAGGTAGGCTTAAATCCGCGTTTCATTCGCCGTTATCCCCACGAATTTTCCGGTGGGCAGCGTCAACGTATTGGCATCGCGCGCGCTCTTGCCCTGAAGCCAAAGTTCATTGTCTGCGATGAACCCATTTCTGCTTTAGATGTTTCAATTCAAGCGCAAATTTTAAACTTGCTGGACGAACTCAAAAAGCGCCATCATCTTACCTTGCTTTTCATTGCACACGATCTCGCGGCCGTTCGTCATATTTCTGATCGCGTTGCCGTAATGTACTTGGGAAAAATTGTGGAAATTGCACCAAAGAAAATGCTGTTTGAAAATCCTTCTCATCCTTATACTCAAGCCCTCATGAGCGCTGTTCCCATTCCTGATCCTCTGATTCAGAAAAAGCGTCAAAGAATTGTGCTTGTAGGTGATGTTCCAAGCCCCATCAACACGCCATGCGGATGTCGTTTTCACAGCAGATGCCCAAAAGTTATGACAGAGTGCCGCAGCATTCAACCCAAGCTCAAAGAATACGAAGCTGACCAATATGTTTCTTGTCACTATGATGGAACAATAAATATTACCATTAGAAAATCCCTTGATTTTTGAAAGCCTTACCGCTAAATCACAGCAAACTTTTTTCATCCTTTTCCTTTCATCATCACAAAAGTGAGGACACATGACAGCTCTTGTAAGTGCACTGGGAACGAAATTCAAACATCCAAAGGGGCTTTATATCCTCTTTTTCACAGAAATGTGGGAACGATTTAGCTATTACGGAATGCGAGCTATTTTGGTGCTGTATCTTGTTGCCGAAACCAAAAACGGGCCAATGGGTGGTCTTGGTTGGTCAAAAGGAGATGCCTTAGCACTTTATGGTTGGTACACCATGCTTGTGTATGTTGCGTCAATTCCTGGAGGATGGCTTGCCGATCGCGTCTTTGGTGCAAGAAAAGCCGTGATGTTCGGAGGTCTTCTTCTTTGTATTGGCCATTTTTTGCTGGCATTCCACGGGCTTTTTCTTTTTTACACTTCCTTAGGCTTTATCATCGCCGGAGTTGGTCTTTTAAAACCAAATATTTCAACCCTCGTCGGAACCCTCTACGCACCCGGCGATCCTATGCGCGATAAAGGCTTCACCACTTTTTACATCGGCATCAATGTTGGGGCCTTCCTTTCTTCTTTCGTGGTAGGTACCGTAGGGGAACTTATAGGCTGGCATTACGGTTTTGCACTGGCTGGCGTTGGAATGCTGCTTGGGCAAGCCGTCTTTGTTTGGGGGCAAAAATATATTATCTCTGTTGATCATGAGAGTGGTATCAATCAAAAGCTTACAGATGCACAAAAAAACATACCTCTCACACGCATTGAAAAAGACAGAATGGGCGTTATGTTTCTCTCGTTCCTTATCGTCGTTGTTTTCTGGGGGGCCTTTGAGCAAGCTGGCGGTCTTATGAACCTCTACACCTTGGAAAAAACGAATCGTTTTCTTTTAGGTTGGGAAATTCCTGCAAGCTGGTTTCAGTCATTAAATCCGTTCTTCATCATGATTTTTGGAACTATGGCAGCTCAATTTTGGTACGTCCGTGCAAAACTTAAAAAGGAATCTTCATCGCTCTATAAAATGGCACTTGGCACCATGATCATGGGTTTTGGATTTGTCTTCATGGTTTTTGCAACCATGCAAACCTCTTCTGGTACCCAGGCTTCTATGATCTGGTTGATTTTGGCCTACCTCTTCCATACCATAGGTGAGCTTTTTGCTTCACCCGTAGCGCTTTCTTTTATCACCAAGTTGGCTCCGGTAAAATATGCCTCCCTCATGATGGGGGTTTATTTCGCAACAACTGGTTTTGGAAACAAGCTGGCTGGTCTTCTTGGCGAGTGGTCAGAAAATGCTGGTGAATTTGCTATCTTTGGCGGAATTGCCGCCTTCACTATTTTGTTTGGTTTGATTATGATCGCCTTCTTAAAACCATTAAAACGTTTAACACATGGAGCTGAAGATGAAACACCTCCGCCTTCATCTGCTAAGCTTGCGAAAGATGAAATAGCAACCATCGAATACGGCTGATATTTCTTTCCTAAAGTAGACTGAACCCGATGCCATCATATGGCGTCGGGTTTTTTTATGGACTTGATGCCGCAAGAACAAAAACATTATCCGAATCAATCTGAAAGAAATATTTAAAACAAGGCTCTTTTTTGTGAAAAAAGGAGTATTATTTCAAGAAATTAGAGCTTTTGTTTGTTGTCGGTGGAATAGAGAGCAACTTTCATCAAAAGCGGACGATAATAAGAGTAGAGGAAGTGTTTAAGCAAAGGAGAGCCTATGATAGCCCCTGACATCTTAGACAAATTGCGAAGAGAGCGTGAAGAGCAAGAAAGCCGCAATGCTCCCATTCAGATTCCACTTCATGTTCCCGAGCTCATCTATCCCAACACTACCCCAGCTGAACAGCTGGAAGAAGAAACTGCTCGTATTTTCATCATCGATTTAGCCTAAATTTTGTACATACCACATAAAAAAGCCCAGGCTTGTTTCCCAACCTGGGTTTTTATTTTGGGTTCAAGCTACTACACTAAAAATGGAGCAATCACCAAACTGATCACACTCATCAACTTCAACAAAATGTTAAGCGATGGACCCGAAGTATCTTTGTAGGGATCTCCCACCGTATCACCAATTACCGCTGAAGCGTGACGGTCGCTGCCTTTTCCGGTTCCATTTATGCTGCATCTTTTTTCGCCTTCGATTTGCTTTTTGGCGTTATCCCACGCTCCACCAGCATTTGACATGAAGATGGCAAGCAATACACCTGTTACGGTCACTCCAACCAACATTCCGCCAAGAGGTGCTGCATCTCCCCAAATGGCTTTTGAACCAAAGCCCACAATCACTGGAACAACAACTGCCAACAATCCTGGTTTTATCATTTGCTTCAAGGCTGCTGAAGTTGAAATGTCAACGCAGCGTGCGTAATCAGCTTTTGCGGTGCCTTCCATGAGGCCTTTAATTTCGCGAAACTGTCTGCGGACTTCTACAATCATTTCGTTTGCAGCCAGACCAACCGCGCGCATGGTCATTGCACTAAATAAAAACGGAAGCGTTCCGCCCAACAAAATACCCACCATTACTTCTGGACGGGTAACGTCAATTGAAGTGAGACCCGCTTGCTCGCGAAAAGCTGAAAACAAAGCAAGGGCGGTCAATGCTGCAGAACCAATGGCAAAGCCTTTTCCGATGGCAGCTGTTGTATTTCCCACGGCATCAAGACTATCGGTGCGTTCTCTTACCTCTGGCCCTAATTGACTCATTTCGGCAATGCCGCCAGCATTATCAGCAACTGGGCCGTATGCATCTACCGCCAACTGAATACCTGTTGTGGCCAACATTCCCAAAGCTGCAATGGCAATCCCAAACAAACCTGCAAGGCTAAAGCTAACGAGAACAGCTGCACCAATAAAGAAAAGAGGAAGCGCCGTTGAGCGTTTTCCCAAGGCAAGCCCAGACATAATAACAGTTGCCGTTCCGGTGAGTGAAGAGTTTACAATTTCATTTACCGGCTTACGTTGCATGGCGCAGTAATATTCTGTCACCATTCCGATCGCACTTCCTGCAACAAGCCCAACTACAACCGCTCCCCAAATGTGAAGCGCGTCGATGTTCATGGAAGAAAGCGTAATGCCATCTCCAACTGTAAAACGAATTACAAAATATGCGCCCACAACAAACAAACCCGCGGCTACAAACATGCCGCTGTTTAAAGCTTTTTGTGGGTTTCCACCTTCTTTTGTTTTTACGAAAAAAGTTCCAATGATGCTGGCAAGAATTCCAATGGCTGCAATGAGAAGCGGCAAAATAACTCCATTTAATCCAGCTGTAGCACCAAGCACCATAGCTGAGATGATGGCACCAACGTAAGACTCGAATAAATCTGCACCCATTCCACATACATCACCAACGTTGTCACCTACGTTATCGGCAATCGTGGCAGGATTTCGCGGATCATCTTCTGGAATGCCAGCTTCAACTTTTCCCACAAGATCAGCGCCTACATCTGCAGCTTTGGTGTAAATTCCTCCACCAACGCGCGCGAACAAAGCAATGGAAGAAGCTCCCAATGAAAAACCTGAAAGAATAGGAAGCACCACATCTTTTAAATTATTTACATCCGTTCCAAACTTTCCAGAAAAAATCAGAAAGAGTCCACCAAGGCCAAGCACTCCAAGACCCACAACACAAAGCCCCATCACGGCACCACCGCGGAATGCAACATCAAGCGCTTGGGTGAGGCCGATTCGCGCTGCACTTGCGGTTCGCACGTTAGCTTTGGTAGCAATGTTCAAACCAAGAAAACCGGCAAGGCCCGAACAAAAAGCACCAATCACAAAAGCAACAGCAGTGAGCTTTAGGGCGCCAGTATTTGCAACAGCAAGTATAATAGCTACTGCCATCACAAAAATGAAGAGGATGCGATATTCGCGTTTAATAAAAGCCATGGCTCCTTCACGAATTGCAGCTGCCACTTCAATCATTTTTTCTGTTCCAGGATCTTTATCTGAAACTTGCTTCGCCAAAAAAGCTGCATACAGCAACGCAACCACTGACATCAGTATTGCAAACCACATCATTGTTTGACCTGTCATGATTTATCCTCCGTTACACATCGTAAATAATTTGTTATGCAGCATGAAGAACTCTTCCATTTGAGATCTTCATCATAACGACTCTAGATAAGGGTGCGGCTTTCTACCGAAATAGCCAAGAAAAGGCAAGATGTGAGATGCCTTCTTTCTCATTTTTCCACAAAAAAAAGCCCACGCAGTTTTATCCTGCATGGGCTTTTTAGAAAGTGAAATGGTATTACGTGTAAGCTTCAGCCGATTGCGCCAAAACGGTTACATGATCTTTTGCTACTTCTACTAAACCTTCTCCTAGACGAAAAAGGGTATCGCCTTCTTTGGATCTGATTTTCATTTTTCCTGCATCAAGTTTTCCCACAAGAAAAGTGTGTCCTGGCAAAATGGTAAGTTCTCCCACTTCACCTGGCAATGTGACGGACGTGATCTCTCCCTCAAATACTTTTTTTTGCGGCGTAATGACTTTCAGTTCCATACTTTTTCCTTTGCGGACTTAAAATCCGCACTACATCTAAGTTTAAGCCTGAAGCGTTTTTGCTTTTTCTACCGCTTCATCAATGCTGCCCACCATGTAAAACGCTTGCTCTGGAAGATGATCGTATTTTCCATCCACCAAATCACGGAAACTGCGAATGGTGTCTGCAAGTTTTACATATTTTCCTTCGAGGCCAGTAAACTGACTTGCAACGAAGAAAGGCTGAGACAAGAAACGTTGAATTTTGCGCGCTCTTGCCACGATTTGTTTATCTTCTTCAGAAAGTTCATCCATACCAAGAATGGCGATGATATCCTGAAGGTCTTTGTAGCGTTGAAGCACACCCTGCACATCACGCGCAGTACGGTAATGCTCTTCGCCCACAATTTCTGGGCTCAACACCGCAGACGTTGAATCCAGTGGATCTACCGCTGGGTAAATACCAAGTTCCGCAATCTGACGCGAAAGAACCGTGGTTGCATCCAAATGCGCAAACGTTGTTGCTGGCGCGGGGTCAGTTAAGTCATCCGCTGGAACGTAAACGGCTTGCACCGAAGTAATTGATCCACTTTTCGTTGTCGTAATACGCTCTTGAAGTCCACCCATCTCGGTTGAAAGCGTTGGCTGATATCCTACAGCCGATGGCATACGACCAAGAAGTGCCGACACTTCTGAACCAGCTTGCGTAAAACGGAAAATGTTATCGATGAACAAAAGTACATCTTGCTTTTCATCATCACGGAAATATTCGGCAACGGTCAAAGCTGAAAGCGCAACTCTTGCACGTGCTCCAGGAGGCTCGTTCATCTGTCCATAGACCAGAGCACAGCGATCGATAACGCCCGACTCTTTCATCTCCATCCACAAATCGTTTCCTTCGCGAGTACGTTCACCAACGCCCGCAAAGATAGAGTATCCGCCATGTTGCTGGGCAACGTTGTTGATAAGCTCCATCACGATAACGGTTTTACCTACGCCCGCTCCACCGAAGAGACCAATTTTTCCACCGCGAGAATATGGCGCCAAAAGATCGATGACCTTAATTCCGGTTTCAAACATTTCTACTTCAGTTGCCTGTTCTTCGAAAGGTGGTGGTTCGCGGTGAATAGGAAGTGATTTTTTTACTTTCACTTCGCCCGCTTCATCAACCGGCTCTCCAACTACGTTCAAAATACGACCAAGTACTTCTTTTCCAACGGGCATCATAATTGGGGCTTTTGTGTTCACCACATCAGCTCCACGAACGAGACCTTCGGTAGAATCCATGGCGATACAACGAACGGTGTTCTCTCCCATTTGAAGCGCAACTTCCAACGTCAAATTCCATGGTTTTTCGTTGATACTTGGATTGCTCACCTTCAAGGCTGAATCGATTTCTGGCAAAAAGCCTTCTTCGAAACGCACGTCCACGGCTGGTCCAATTACTTGCGTAATTTTCCCCATGGCTTGAGTGTGTCCTGTTCCATTTCCAGTTTGCATGCTTTGCTCCTCTTGTTTCCAGTGAACGATGTAAAACGTTCACGCTTCTTTTATTGTATCGCTTCTGCTCCACCTAAAATATCGATTAATTCGGAAGTAATTGCGGCTTGGCGAGCTCGATTGTACACAAGCGCCAAGTCGGCAATCATATCGCTGGCATTTTTCGTTGCGCTGTCCATTGCTTGCATTCTGCTTGCAAGCTCGGATGCATATGAATCGAGAAAGGCTTGGCGAATGGTTCCCAAAATAGTTTCTTCGCATATTTCCGCCAAAAGTTTTTTTCGTTCCGGTTCGCACAGGTATTCAATTCCGTACTCCGCAGAAGTTTCGGCGCTCAATGGAATAAGTTCATCGAACAACACTTCTTGTCTTCCTGCTGAAATAAAATGATTGTACACAAGCACAACGCTATCAGTTTCTTCGGCATAGTAACGTTCTGTTAACAATGTTGAAACTTTGTGCGTAATGGCTTCAGGATGAGATTCTGGAACTTGATCCGCAATAACATGTGCTTTCAAACGCGCGCGAGACAAAGATTCGCGGCCTTTCTTTCCCAGCACAATGGGATAAACTTCAAAACCACTTGCGGTTTTTTCAGCAATCCAATTTTTCACGGCACGAAGTAAATTTTCGTTGAACCCGCCACACAATCCTCTGTCGGAAGTAAAGAGAACGAGGTCAATTTTTTTCACATTGCGGCGGTTCATCAAAACAGGAAGGTCTTCACCCGCTGCAGCAGCAACTCTTCTGGCAACGGCCAAAAGATTATCCATATAGATACGGCTTGCTTGCGCTGCATTTTGCGCACGGCGAAGTTTTGCCGCAGCAACAAGCTTCATGGCCTTTGTTACCTTTTGCGTATTCTTCACCGACAAAATGCGTTTTCGTATGTCTTTTAAATTTGCCATATCTCTATCTAGTCTTATGCAGTAAACTGCGTTTTAGCTTCGTTAATTGCGGCTGTTAGTTTTGCTTTCAGCTCATCATCTAAAGCTTTTTTCTTGATGATTTCATCTAAGACTTCTTTGCGATGTGAAGTCATGTAGCGTTCAAGGAAAGTAACGAACTCTAATACTTTTTCGATTTCAACATCATCTAACAAACCTTGTACGCCCGCAAAGATCTGCGCCACCTGCATTTCCACGCTGAGTGGAACATATTGGCCTTGTTTCAACAATTCAACAAGTCGTGCTCCACGGTGAATTTGCTTTTGCGTTGCTTCATCAAGCTCTGCGCCAAACTGTGCAAACGCTGCCATCTCACGATATTGTGCAAGTTCCAAACGCATTGTTCCTGCAACTTGTTTCATGGCTTTAATTTGCGCAGCTCCACCTACACGAGATACAGAAAGTCCAACGTTAATCGCTGGGCGAATTCCAGAGTGGAACAAATCACTTTCAAGATAAATTTGACCATCCGTAATTGAAATCACGTTTGTTGGTACGTAAGCAGAAACGTCTCCCGCTTGTGTTTCAATGATAGGAAGTGCGGTTAATGAACCTGATCCGCGCTCTTTGCTGAGTTTTGCAGCGCGTTCAAGCAAACGAGAATGAAGATAGAAAACATCTCCTGGATATGCTTCACGTCCTGGAGGACGACGGAGCAAAAGAGAAAGTTGACGATACGCAACAGCGTGCTTTGAAAGATCATCATAAATAATAAGAGAATGACCACCATTGTCGCGGTAAAATTCCGCCATGGTCACCCCAGCGTATGGCGCCAAATACTGCAATGGCGCAGGTGCGGAGGCTCCAGCTACAATTACGGTAGTGTATTCCATTGCACCGTGTTGTTTCAATTTTTCCACTACACGCGCAACGGTTGAAACTTTTTGACCAATGGCAACATAGAAGCACTTCATGCCGCTGCCTTTTTGATTGATGATAGCATCAATAGCAACTGCAGTTTTTCCGGTTTGACGATCACCAATAATAAGTTCGCGCTGACCTCTTCCCACCGGCGTCATCGCATCAATGGCTTTAATCCCGGTGAGCATCGGCTCGTGAACTGATTGACGCGCAACAATTCCTGGGGCTTTAATTTCGATATTACGCATTTCGCTTGCTACAACATCGCCAAGACCATCAACAGGATTTCCAAGGCCATCAACCACTCTTCCCAGCAGCCCATCACCAACCGGAACTTGTGCAATTTTTCCCGTGCGTCGTACTTCGTCGCCTTCGTGCAAGTCGGTGTCTTCTCCCATGATGGCAACACCAACGTTGTCTTCTTCAAGGTTCAAAACGATACCACGAACGCCGCCAGAAAATTCAACAAGCTCACCCGCCATAGCGCCAGTGAGACCGTGAATGCGGGCAATCCCATCACCCAACGTGAGAATTTGCCCCACTTCATCGGCACCTGCAGCGCCGGCATAGTCACGGATCTGTTCTTTAATAATGCGGCTAATTTCATCAGCTCTTATACTCATTCTTGCTCCTTATTGATGATGTGAAAATGTTTCCTTCATTCGTTGAAGACGGCCTTTAAGGCTTGAATCAAAAACGGAATCGCCCACTTTAAGGACAAAGCCGCCCCAAATATTTTTATCAACCGTCACCGTACATTTTGGTGTTTTTCCAATGAGCCCACCCAAAATACTTACTACCGATTGACATGCCTCATCGGAAAAGCGCTCGTCCGCCACGGTCACTTCTGCGTTTGCAATATTTTCAAGCTTGTCATGCAAGCGTTTGTACTCAAGATAAATGTGCTCAATAAGCGAAAGGCGCTGACGCTCCACCAAAAGAAAAAGAAAGCCCAAAATATCTTGCGAAAGGTTCAAGTGTTCTGCAAACGATCTGGCTAAACCATGTTTTTGAGATTTGCTTACTTGTTGTTCATCAAAAATATGCAAGGCCGATGGCGACACATGAAAAAGATCGACAAGTTTTTTGATTTCTTTTTCATATTCAGCCACTTTTTTCTCTTCAAGCGCTAATTCAAAAAAAGCTTTTGCATAACGTCTTGCAACTACGAACTCGCTCATGCCGCACCCCCTTCGGAAAGCTCGAGATTTTGGGGAGTAAATGAGCGAAGGTTCCCAAAGCTGCTGAGGGAAGTTTGGAAAATATCGTTTTGTTCGTGCTCACTCAGACCTTTGTTGAGCTCAGCTTCAATACCAGCAAAGGCTTTTTCGAGAATTTTTCGTTTTATTTCTTCTTGTGTTTTTAAGCGATCATTTTTCACCTGTCGCAAAGCCTCATCTTGCATTTTTTGCGCCTGCTCTTTTGCTCGTTTTGCAAGAAGCATACATTCGTGATCAGTCACACTGTGCATTTCGGCTACAATTTTCTCAAGCTCCGCATCAAGATGCTTAAGGCGTTGTGAACTGTCGTGCAAACGACGCTCTGCCGCAAGATGTTCCTCACGCGCAGTGCGAAGAGAAAACTCAGTGTTGATATTTCTTTCGGCAAAATATTTTTTGATGGGCGCACGAAGAAATGTTCTGAGAAGAAAAATCAAGATTGCAAAGTTAATGAGGGGAAAAATCACATTCATGAATGAAGCCCCTCTCTTTGTTTATGCGTAAGTCGTGAAAGAATAAGCGCTTCTAAAGTGGTGATTTCTTTTTCAAGGTTTTTTTCTGTTTCAGCGGCTTCACGTTCAATTTCAACACGAGCTTTCTCAACCTGCAGCTTTATCTCTTCTCTTGTTTTCTGGAGGAGTTTTCTGGCGGTGTCTTCGGCCACTCTTCTTTTTTCGTCGCCTTCTAAGCGAGCAGCGTGACGTTTTTCAGCGATGCAGGCATGAATTTTTTGCTCATTTTCTTCAGCCTTTTTCGTGAACTTTTTGGCCTCAAGCGATGAACCCTCGGTAAGCTCATAACGGCGACGCAAAATACGCAACGCCGGCCTAAACACAAGCGTGTTCAAAAAGGAGAGCGTGAACAAGAAAAAGCACAGTTGAAGAAAAAAAGTTTCGTCAGGAAAAAGATTGATTCCCTCTGACGCAATAATTGCCAGCATGTTTCCCTCTTAAGTCATAAAAACGATGTTTTGGAAAATCGCGGGGGCACATTCACCACACTTTGCTTTTTTACGCAAGCCAAAATCTTGTGCTTCTTTCAGAAGAAGAATTGAGCAAATAAACTACCCCAAATGCCAAAAAGAAAGAAAAGCGCTTTGATTTTTATCCTATTGTTTTCGCTTCTTTTTCTTGTCTTTGTTCCGTGGGCTGACGCAAAGGTGTAATATTTTTCCCAACGGTTTGACTTGTTCCGTGGAAAAGCGCGCCCTCTTCAATGATAAGGCTATGTGTTTTGAGATTTGCCTCAACACGCGCACCTTTTTTCAAAAAAATCCGTGAAGCCGCTTCAACTTCGCCATTCACAAGACCTTCTACAATGACAGTATCAACATGAAAGTTGCCCACAATATTTGCTTCCGGCCCTACCATGAGGGTTCCAGAAGACTCAATATCTCCTTGAAAGCTTCCATTAATCTGAACGATGCCTTCAAAACGAAGTTTTCCTTCAAAACTACAGGCATTATCTAATAAACCATTAATTTGAGTTGAACTTTCACTATTTCCTGATGACCACTTACTATTTTTTGACATTTCTCCCCCTTTTTTTTGATTTTCCCCTAGTTTTTTTACTTAAATAAAAAAGCACCTGCTTTTTGAAAAGTGGTGCTTTCTTAAAGAAAAAAAGTAAAAAAGACAAGAAATTATGAAATTTTGTGGTAAATCCGATCTAAATCAGCCTGATTGTAGTATTCAATCACAATTTTACCAGCGCCTTTTTGGCCCAGCTTTATGCTCACTTTTGTTCCCAACTCTTGCTTTAACCTGTCAGTGATGGCTTCAAGTTGTGGGTCGAGGCGTTCCCTTTTCTTCTGTTCTTGCGATGATGGCTGCATTTTTTTCTGAATATGACGTTCAAGATCACGAACACTGATCGTGTTGGACAAAATCGTTTCTCTACACTTCAACTGCTCATGAATAGTTGTGAGCGATAAAAGCGCCCGTGCATGCCCGGCCGAATACCTGCCTTGAGCAAGATCTTCTCGAATAATCTGAGGAAGCTTCAATAAACGCATGCTGTTGGTAACTGCCGTTCGCGATTTCCCCATGGCTGCGGCAATTTCTTCTTGGGAATACTGAAAACGATCGGCCAAGTCGCGATAAGCAATAGCTTCTTCAATAGGATTCAAGTCCTCACGCTGAATATTTTCCAAAATGGCAAGCACCAGCATGTCTTTTGAAGTTTTTACATTCTTTATAATAACCGGAATTTCAGCAAGACCCGCAAGCTTCGAGGCGCGAAGACGACGCTCACCCGCAATAAGTTCATAACGTTCTTCCGAAAGCTCTTTCACCAATATGGGCTGCAAAACGCCTTGTTCTTTGATAGAAGCTGAGAGTTCACGCAATTTTTCCTCATCAAAAAGGCTTCGTGGCTGCTCTTTATTTGCAATAATTTTATCTAGAGGCACCATGCGCAAAGGAGACGTTTTTTCAACCGTTTCCCTTGTTTTTTCAGTTTCAGAGGCAGTTTTTTGAACTTTCTCCTCTTTTTTTGGCTCTACTTTCCGTTTTTCGTCCGAAAAAGTGTTCTGAATAATGGCGTCTATCCCTCTTCCAAGGGCTGGTCTTCCCTGCATATTACCTCCGTAATCTCTCTTTAGGTTAGAGAGCGCGTGAACTATGAAGTTCTGTCACATGAATCAAGTGCGCCTTGCAATACATTATGTTCGGGCGCTGGAATACTGAGTTCTGTTTCGAATGGAGAGGCTTGAAATTCTGCTTCAACTCCTTCTGCCACAACTTCATCCTCTTCTCTTTCTTCGTGAAGCGGAAGGTCTTTCGCTTCAGTGTGCTTCATCACTTCTTGAGCTAATTCAATGTAGCTTGTAGCTCCCTTGCACTCTACGTCGTATAAGACGATTGGTTTGCCATGACTTGGGGCTTCGCTTAAGCGAACGTTCCGTGGAATCAATACTTCGAAGACCTTTTCATTGAAGTACTTGCGCATACTCTCTTGAACTTGCCGTGACAAGTTGTTGCGAGGGTCGTACATGGTAAGCACAATACCTAAAATGCTCAAATTTTGATTTATTCGTTGCTGGACTAACTGAATGGTTTTTTGGAGTTCAGCCATCCCTTCCATCGCAAAGTACTCACATTGCACGGGAACCAAAACAGAATCTGCGGCGCAAAGAGAATTGAGGGTCAACAAGCCTAGTGATGGTGCGCAGTCTATAATAATATAGTCATAGTCATCACGGACTTTATCAATTTGCTCTTTTAACCTTGTTTCTCGAGACATCACCGTTACCAGCTCTACTTCGGCACCTACCAAAGCAGGGCTGGCTGGAAGCAGAGAAAGATAAGGCATTTCAGTAGCTTGAACAGCTTCTGCAATTGGAAAATCTTCCACTAAAACATTATAAATGCTTTTTTCGGCCTCATACTTGTTGAAGCCCAATCCGGTTGTGGCATTCGACTGTGGATCGAGATCGATAAGCAAAACTCTTTTTTCTGCACCTGCAAAACAAGCAGAAAGATTGATTGAAGTGGTCGTTTTACCCACGCCCCCTTTTTGATTACAAATAGCAATAACTTGAGCCATTAACTCCCCCGTTGAAAGTAGTTTTTAGTTAATAGTTATAGTTGCTGGAGCTAACTAAGTAACTCCGCTGTTTATACGGGGTTTTGAGAAGAAATCAAGAAATGTTTCACGTGAAACATTCCAAAAAGATCCTCGACCAAGCAGCTTATGCATGATATGAGCACGCAATGTTTCACGTGAAACATATGCGGCAGTTATAAGTTCATAGTTTGTAGTTTTTAGAGCTCAATACACATAAACCATGGGCCAAAAACGGATAAAAAAGGCGGTTGCATGATAAAGGGATCTCAAACGTTTTTTCATCGGGTAAACCATGAAATTTTTCTCATCACTTCAGCTTTAGGAGAAGAAAAATGTGGGATGATTGCAACTTGGATTATGCCGGGCACATTAGTAGAAGAACATCCTCGCTTAATTGGAGTTTTTTCTCCTGAAAACAGAACTACGCAAGTATTGCTTGCTCGAGGACAGTTTGTGGCGCATCTTTTAGCCCAAGAACAGTTGGAACTTGTCCCTCTTTTTGGATTGCGTTCGAGCAAAGAAATCAACAAGTTTTCAACAACAGCTCATAGCTTAAATTCAGATGGAATTCCGATTGTTTACAACACTTGCGGTTGGGTGAAATGTAAAGTTATCAACAAGCTGGATTTAGGAGATAGAATTGTGGTTGTGAGTGATATTTTTGAAGGCGAAACTGATTCTCTGAAGACACCTCTTTTAAAAGAATATTGCTTCTCATACCTTCCCCCAGAGGCTAGCTTTTCACTTCTTGAAAAAAGGCAGCGGGATAATATCCGCGATCAAAAGCTGATGCTTCACCCTTCATGAGCCAACGCAAACACGAAAAGTGTTCTCTTGTCTTGATTTGAAAGCGCATAGTCTTCTCGATGAATCAATTGGAGCGATAAAGATTTTAAAACTTCTTTTGCGTCGGATAACTCTTCATCGGCCTTTGCAGACTTCATCGCAATGATAGAGCCGCCTTCTTTAAGGTAAGGAACAGCAAGTGGAAGATATTCTTTTAAAGCCCATGTTGCTCTGCTAATAACGATGTCAAATTTTCCACACTGCTTCTGGAGATTTTTATCCTCAGCTCGTCCACATGCTGTGGATATGTTGTTCAAGTGCAATGAAAGAATAACTTGTTGTAAAAAATTGGTTTTTTTCTGAGTAGCGTCAAGAAGCACAACACGTAATTCTGGCAGGCTCAATTTTATTGGCACTCCGGGTATACCTCCTCCGGTGCCGAGATCAATAAGGCTCGTTGCATTTTTGACGTAAGGCAAAACGTGGAGAGCATCTTCAATATGCTTAATTTTGATTTCAGCAGGATCAGTAATAGCAGTGAGATTAATTTTGGCATTCCACTTTAAAAGAAGATCGATGTAAGAAAAAAACAAATCGTTTATCATCGTTTTAATCCATTTTTTTGAGAAGGTGCAGGGGTAAGCCTTGCTATTTCTGCGTGTCGAAAACAATCAATCGTATGATCATTCACCATTCCTACCGCCTGCATATGGGCGTATAAAATAGTTGAACCCACAAATTTAAAGCCGCGCCGTTTCATATCTTTACTCCAAGCATCTGAAATTTCGGTATGAGGAGGAAGTTCTTTTATGGTTTTCCGTTTATTTTGAAGCGGTTTTCCTCCTACAAACTGCCAACTATAGTTTGCAAAACTTCCAAATTCCCTTTGAACTTCCAAAAAGCATTTCGCATTCGTAATAGCAGCCTCCACTTTTAATCGATTGCGAATAATGCCGGGGTTTAGCAAGAGCTTCTCCACTTTTTGGGATGAGAACTTTGCTACTTTTTGAGGATCAAAGTTTGCGAAGGCTTCACGATAAGATTCTCTCCGCTTTAAAACAGTAAGCCAACTTAAACCTGCTTGCGCACCTTCCAAAAGAAGAAACTCAAATAAAACTCTATCGTCATAAACGGGAACTCCCCACTCATGATCGTGGTAGTCTTGATAGATTTTGTCTTCAGTAACCCAAGCACATCTTTTTTTCATAAAGTTGAGTCCTTTAAGCTTTTCCAAAGCTGCACTTTATTTTTTTTCACGATACTCTTCAACTTGTTTTGAATGTCCCATTCTAAGATGTGCAAGGAACAAAAGATTTTGCGCAAGTGGATTTGGTTTTTGCTTCATCACCGGTTCCAGTGCATCAACCATGGCATGAAAAAGATCGAACTGATAATACACTTGAGCTTTGAGCAATGCACTTGCCTGCGGAGAAAGTTGTAAAACCTCAAGCTGTTTCAGTTTTGCATTGAGATTTTTTTCATCGTTGCTGTTTAACAGTTGAAACCAATATCGCGCACCTTTTATGTGCAATTGCTTGCCCTTCTTTTCTGACAAATACCAAAAATATTTTTTCCCAGGCTTTAGTTTTTGTAATGGAGAATAAAGGCTAAATTGATTTTGATTTTGTGTGAGCTTGCTTGAATAAAATGGTTTTTGATGCTCGTCTTCGATGACTAAATAAGGATGATTAAGCTTTGTTTTACCTTCCAGCTTCCATTTGAAAATTATTTTTTTCTGATTTGAAAAAATACGCGAGTGAGTTGGAGAAATGCCATCAACTCCAAAAAACGCTCCACCAAGCACTAATCCTTGTGGGGGACCACTTTGCGGGTTCCCCATTTTTACTCTTCCATGAAGTGTTGGGCTATTTTCTCCTTTAATGTGTTTCACTTCTTCAAGCGCACTCGCTAAACCTGGAATGATGGTGGTGCTTTTCACTTGTTTTGATTTTATTTTTTCACCAATGGTTACACATTCATTTTCTTTCAGCGAAACAAGTTCGCCGTTCATATACATGAGACTTGCGCTGCTTTTTTCCCCAATACTTAAAACTGTGGCATCCGGAAGAGTGCTGCCTATACTAATCGCAAGTTTATCTTTTTTTAGTTTTGCGGAAACATCGCCGCTGACATCGATGAGTACTGCATCAGCAAAAACTGATTGACTGATAAACAGAAAAATTAAAAGTGAAAAAGGAAATATACTGTGTGTAAAATGCTTGTGGAAAAATTTCATGCTTCTTTGTAAAAGATTTTTATTATGGTGACAATTTTATTCTAGGGAAAATTTAAATAGCGTCGTGACCTTTTTCGCCTGTTCGAATACGGACGCATTCTTCCAGGGGAAGGATGAAAATTTTTCCATCGCCTAATTTTCCATCACTGTGAATAGCCACCCGCATTATAATTTCACAAATTTTATCAACGAAGCTATCGTTGCATGCAATTTCAATTTGAATTTTTGGTGAAAGGCTTGGCGCGCGTTCTTGTCCGCGATAGAGTTGCGAGCTGCGTGAGCGTCCATGACCAGATGCTCGCAAAACGGTGATGCGCGTGATATCCGCTGCTAGCAAGGCTTCGCGGACTTCGTCTAGCTTATCAGGTTGAATGATGGCGATTACTAATTTCATGCAGTCTTCACTCCTTCGCGGTTCATTCTATTCTGGGTTCATCAAACCATATGCTGATTCGCCATGCTGACTATAATCTAAACCAGATCGTTCCGAAGCTGGATCGAGCCTGAGGCCGCAACATTTGTCGATGACAAAAAGAAAAAGTAAGGTCATTGCAGAAGCGTAAACAAGCGTAACGCCAACACCTAAGGCCTGTACTCCAAACTGATGCAATACACTCCACTCTGTACCAGCACTGAGAGCGGCCGCTTTTAAATCGGCAGCAGTTGAGCCTCGAATAAAAAAACTAAGGCCTAATGCGCCCAAAATACCGCCGGTGCCGTGAATGCCAAACACATCCAGCGTGTCATCGTAGCCAAGTCGGTTTTTAAGCATGATGGCGCCGTAACAAACAAGCGAAGCAAGAGCGCCAAGTGCCATCGCACCCAAAGGTTTTACTACACCTGCTGCAGGCGTGATGGCAACAAGACCTGCGATGATACCACTCGCAATACCAAGACTCGTTGCCTTCTTCAAAAAGATGCCTTCGAGGAAAATCCACATAAGTGCTGCTGAGGCGGCCGCAACTTGTGTTGCTGTAAAAGCTTGCGCTGTTTGTAGATTGCTTGCAATGGAACTTCCGGCGTTGAAACCAAACCAGCCAACCCACAGCAAACCCGCACCAATCAAGGTGAAGACAAGGTTGTTTGGTCGCATAGAACTTTTTGGATAACCGATTCGTTTGCCCAGATAAAGTGCAGCCACAAGACCACTGATACCAGCAGCAATGTGAACCACAGTGCCGCCAGCAAAATCGATGGCGCCTAATTTGAAAAGAAAACCATTTTCGTACCACACCCAATGACAAAGCGGATTGTAGACAAACAAGCTCCAAAGCGCGATGAAAATGCAATATGGCCAAAAACGAATGCGCTCGGCAAACGCGCCTGCAATAAGGGCTGGCGTGATGATGGCAAATTTTCCTTGGAACATCGCAAACACATATTCAGGAACACCCGCAGTCATGATGGAGCCATCGATGCCGTCCAAAAAAAGAAGATGTGGCGACCAACCAAACCATCCGCCAAACACATCTTCGCCAAACGCCATTGAATATCCACAAGCTACCCACAACACACCAATAATGGCCATGGCCGCAAAGCTATGCATCATGCTGCCCAGCACGTTTTTGGTACGAACAAGTCCACCGTAGAAAAGCGCAAGACCAGGAATCATCAGCAATACGAGGACAGTAGAAACGAGCATCCAAGCTGTAACACCGGAATCAGCATCGGCCGCAAACGCGGGTGTGGAAAGAATAAGAAGGAAGAGAGATGCAAAAAAGGAACGGTAGATTTTTTTCACCGGGAACATATAAACTAGGCAAAGAAGAAATTGCAAGATGGAAAATTTATTTCAGTTTGCCATTCTCTCATGGTCTTATTGAAAATCTCTTCTGACAATTGAGTTTAAACTAAAGCATTGCTTTTCTTCTTCGGATTGGGAATGGTTCGCGTATGAAAAAACTTAAAAAATACTGTTCTCTTTTCTTGCTCACCTTTCTTTTTGCCTGTAGTCATTCTTCGTCAGGAGAAGCTACCATGAAAGAAGCTACAAAAAATCTCAACGCTCAAAACCTTGAAACAGCCACCTTTGCGGGCGGTTGCTTTTGGTGCATGGAAGGTCCTTTCGAAGCACACGAAGGTGTAGCCGAAGTTTTGTCAGGTTACACGGGCGGAAAAAAAGCAAACCCAACGTATGAAGAAGTTTCAAGCGGAAGGTCTGGACACTTTGAAGCCATTCAAATTTTTTATAACCCTCAGAAAATAAGTTACCAAGAATTGCTCGACATTTTCTGGATGCAAGTAGACCCTACCGATGCTGGTGGGCAATTTGTAGATCGTGGCGATCAATATCGTTCAGCTATTTTTTATAAAAATGAAAAAGAAAAACAATTGGCAGAAGCTTCAAAAACTGCACTAGAAAAATCTGGCCGCTACAGCAAACCTATAGCAACACTCATTTTACCGGCATCAACCTTTTATTCTGCGGAACAATATCATCAAGATTATTACAAAAGTAATCCAATACGCTACAAATTTTATCGCTCGCGTTCGGGAAGAGATGACTATTTAGATAAAGTATGGACGAAAGAAGAACGTAAAGCTTCAAGCACTCACCATATTGAAGAAGAAAAGGCAAAAAACATGAGCAGCACTTTTCACAAACCAAGCGACGAAGAATTGAAAAAAAAGTTAACTCCATTGCAATATAACGTAACGCAAAAAGATGGAACAGAGCGTTCGTTTGATAACGAATACTGGAACAATCACCGTGATGGCATCTATGTAGACGTGGTGTCTGGCGAAGTGTTGTTCAGTTCGAAAGATAAGTAGTTCCCCCTGAAAAACCCATTTTTTCAAGATAGCGGACCTTGAGCGGTGTGTTTTTTCGGAGGCTCAACAAAAATCAACCTCAAAAAATGGAACAAAAACATGAGAGCTGCGAGGCAGCGTCTCA
>Ga0210005_1000312_pt1 | contig 42174 bp, 32 predicted proteins | sample CryGey02umfilter_3_FD_183961 | JGI IMG/M metagenome (GOLD analysis project Ga0210005, IMG submission 183961) | Groundwater microbial communities from aquifer in Utah, USA - Crystal Geyser 4/9/14 0.2 um filter (SPAdes) (version 3) | ecosystem: Environmental > Aquatic > Deep subsurface >... | reverse complement strand
TCCAAGAACTGAGCAAGGTTTTCAATACATAGTTTCTAATGATGTTGTTTTGAAAATGCCCGAAAACATTAGATTATTGGAAGATAGATATCAAGGAGCTAAGTACGGTCCTCACGAATCCTTCCAAATAGCTAGCAACGATGAATTGACAGGAGACATATTAGTATTAGTACGCTACATTGGCAATCCATTTATAGTTGGCAACGAAACATTTCTAAATTTAAAAAAGCATGTCACGCAAAAAGAAACTGAGAATGGTTGGAAACAAATTATCTTTGAATCATATAGTGGATATTTAAAAGAATATGAGAATTATATATTAGTATATGTAACTGATAAAACGCCAATAGAATTATATGAAATTTCAGCATTAAGTATAAAACCGGGGATTTTATATTAACTATTGTGATTATCTAAGATCTTCAAAACTGATTACTTAGTAAAATAAATCCTGGCGTCTCATCATCAAAATCGGCTGTTCCAATTTCATCATATCGTTTTGTAAGAGTTTCTGCACAGTTGTATGGTGCGACCAATAAACTATTTGGCTGGATATTATTAAATGAGCAACTCACTTGTGAAAAGTAATATTTACCTAAGTTGTAATTTTGATTATATCTTTCCATTGGTTTGGACTGAATTTGTTCAATAGTGATTAAGTCTTGTTGCCAAAGATAAATATACATTTCTCTTAAATCACTAGTAAACTGCACAGCGTCATATTGATCTTGAATTTGAGCAATTTGCTCGCTAACCACTTCATATGATCGGCTTCTGTAAAGTGTGTTCTTAATTGGCATGATGATAAAAAATTGTTGGACGAAAAAGGCGACGCTCCAAGTTAAAATTCCTAAAGCAATTGGAACAAAAATATACTTTGTTTTTTTACCTAAATTATCTAGCAGCCACTCAAAGCCAAGTGCGGTCGCAATTGTTAATGGAATTAATATTGTAAAAGCGCGAATACTGCTAGGAATTTCTTCGGTTGTAAGTGCGGCAGGAATTGGAGAGATAATTAAAAATAAAAGCCAAGGCAATAATTGCTTGGAGTGTTTTTTTAATAACGAAAATATTCCTAACGGAATTAATAATAATTCAAACATGTAAAACAAGCCATGGAGTGGAACACTAAATCTTCTGGTTGCTCCTCCAGATGTGAATAGATAGTTAAGGTCAAAGTGAGCCAAATATGTTTCTAAAAAGTATTTGAAGTACATAATTGGCTTGTTATAAAAAGCGCGAATTACTAATAATGGTGTTGATCCAGTCGAGTTTGTTGCGTAATCAAATATTAATGCTTTTGGCAGATCATCATTTATTAGACCAATTGCAGAAAATCTTGTAAGAGCTGCTTGCGCTGTAATTAAGAAACTAAACAGTATAATTATTGCCAACTTTAATAAAGATTTCTTTTCAAGTTTGGTTTTGCGTTTTTCAAAAAAAGCTAAAAACGATAGACCAAGCCAAAATAAAACCAAGACAACTTTAGCTGCATGATAGATGTACATCGCCAAAACTGCAGTAAGCAAAAATAAAAGCAGATATTTTTTAGAAAGCTTTTTATAAAATAAATTATGACCGGCTATTAAGTTTGCGAGTATTAGCGCAAAACTTAGAATTACTTCTTGTGTGGCTCTTGAATTCATAATATGCCACGGAGAAACTGCTAACATCAAGGCACTAACTAAAGCAATTCTCTGATTTTTAAAAATTAATAAAACAAGTTTGTAAAATAATAAGATGCTGAAAGTACCTATTAATGCCGATGGGAATCTAGAGGCAGCTGTAGTAGCACCGAATACTTTAATGAATGGTATTTGTAGGTATGAATAAAGAGCCGGTTTACTATCTATAAGTGAGCTTAAATAAAGAGGCAAAAACTTGTCATCTTCATCTTTAGCCGTTTCCATAATTGAAACTGAGTTAATTAAAAAAGAGGCTTCGTCTGATTGCAAGCCCTTTGGGATTGCTCCCAAATTAATAGTTCTTAAAGCAAAAGCAATTAATAAAATTAATAGCAAAAAGACATTATAGATTCGTTGCTGTTTCACAGTCTTCCTTTATCATGTATTTAGTAACATCATAAACGTAGGCATATGTATTTACTTCATTGGCTGATTTTTCGACGTGGGAATATTTAAGTTGCTTTTGCTCTACATTTGTTACAAAGAAAACTTGCTTATTATTTTCTATTCCCCAGCAGCTCATATATTCAGGAGAATACTTGTGTGACCAAATATTTCCCAGTTCCACCGTGTGTCGGAAATTTGCACCATCATACTCATCAAGTACTGCAAGCGATTGATACAAAGCAGGATCCATATTGGTGTAAAAAGCGTGGAACATTAAAGGATCTGAATAAAACGGAACAATATTTATAACTGCTTCTTTAGGTAGCGTATCTAAGTATCTGTGTAGAGTTGGCAGGTAGGATTGATATTTATATTCGTATTGAGTGGTGTGTACTCCAAAATACTCCATGTTGTATAAAAAACTGTAGCCAAACAATACGATTACTAGGCCGGCAAGAAATAAGGAACGCAACAGTTTAGTTTTTAAAAGCTTATCTACTACTATTGCTCCATAGGTAATAGTAATTAATAAAAATGGAAAGAGAGCACTGATGCGAACTTTTTGTGGTTCGCCAACAATTGCTGATGGCATCGGAGAAATTAAAAGACCAACAATAATTAACCACATTTGAGTTTTATTAATTGGAGTCTTCTTAACAAACAGAAATCCAGCCAAACCAAAAAATATCAAAGGATATAAAATTGGAAAAAACTGTCCAAAAGAATCAATGGTGAGAAAATCAGTCGATAGTTCGCCCTTAGTAACTAAAAATTCTGGTGAAAAAGCCATCAAGTATCGGTGAGTAAGTTCTCTGAACACGTAGGCGGGTTTGTTCCACGTGATATCACAAAGTAAACGAGGAAGTTGAGTTGCACAAAAATAACGTTTCTCGTTAATTATCATAGCTGTGCCTGAATCTGAGCCAATTCCTACTTGGCCAACTCTAGTATTATTAACACTAATACTTCTTGGAGTCAGCAAAGGTGAGACGACAATAACAAACGAGATAAACAGTAAAAAAATTGGCTTTTTATTAGCCTTAAAATTTTCGACCAGTTTTAGAACCGCGAAGACAAAAAGAATCACAGCAGCTATTGGTCTGTAGGCAATATAGCTATACCAAGTTACAGCGAAACTAAGTGCTGAAATAATATACCAATAGTTCTGTTTAGTTCTCTGAGCCGTAAATAAACTTGCTAAGCCAGTAGTTAATCCTAATAATGCAATATTAGATTCAAAGCCAAATCTACTCAAGAAAAAACTCCAAGGACTGATAGCGGTGATTAATGCCGCGAACAAAGCCCATTTTTTTCGTCTAGTAATTTCCCACAGTAACCAAAATGAAGCTAAAATTAATAAAGTGCCAGCAACTGCAGAAGGAACTCTGATTGCTACTAAAGTTAGACCAAAAGCTGCAACTGAAGGAATATCTAAATATGCCATTGCGGGAAGTTTGCGATCGCCAAAGCCTTCAAAAATCACTGGCCAAGATTCTCCATGCTCATCTTTTCCAGTAAGAATTAATGATTTTGCCAAGTAGCCAAAGTGAAGTTCGTCTATAAGTGCTCCTTTAGGAGCGGTATCGATATGCCAAAAACGTAAAAAAGCACCAATAAATACTATAAAAAATAGTGCAACTAGCACTAAAATGTTATTTTTCAAAAATAGTTTGCTCTTTTGCATAATTAGACGTATTTTCTAATAATACACGTTATTATAAATTACTGCCAGCAGTTTTTGGTTTATAAGATAAAATATATTTGACTGTTTAGTTGAACTTAGTCTATTATTACACAGATGAAACAATTACCTAAAAAAGCTTTACTCATCATTTTTTTTCTGTTGGTTGTTTTTACCCGCTTTTATAACTTAGCCGGTACGGCGAGATTTACCAGAGATGAATCAAGCGATCTAGTTAGAATGCATGAATACTATCAGAACAGACAACTTTCTCTGATTGGTCCTATTTCTAGCGAAAAAGATAAAGTTTTTAGCTCACTAAGTTACTATCTCATCATGCCGTTTGCGATTGCATTCGATTTCACTCCAGTTTCTCCAGTCTATGGTATGGCATTTATGGGTGTTTTGACAGCAATAATGCTTTTATGTTTAGTCAGAAAAATTAATAAAAAATATTTACTGTTTGCTGGCTCTTTAATCACGATCTGGTTTCCATTGGTTTTAGTTAGCCGTTGGGCTTGGAATCCTCATTTTGTGATATTTTGGGCAGCTTTTGCATTGTTACTATATGAATATAGAAAAAAAATTGGTTGGCTTAGTTTCTTACTAATTGGATTGTCATTTGGAGCAATGTTTCATCATCATTATGTGGCGATATTTACTACCGCTCCTTTTTTGACTTTGATTTCGATTCCATACTTACAGAAAAAAGAATTTAAACCAGTGTTATTTATGTTGGCGGGTTACATCATGCCACATTTATTGTTTGTCTTGTTCGATATGAAGAATCCACCAGGACTTTTCTTTGGAAGATACTTAACTGGTGGCAATACGCCTGTTATAGAAACCGAACTCAATCTCTCGGTAGTTTGGACACATCTATTAAGAAACATTCCAGTTTATTTAGAAACTTTTGTACAAAACATTGTTTTGCAGTATGTGTTTGCATTCTCATTATTAGCATTGGTAATTAAAGAACTTAAATCTCATACCTACAGAACAATAACTTGGGTCTTGCCAGCAACATTCATAATTGTGGGCGGAGTATTTCTCAATGATTTTCAAATGAGATATGTCTATTCTAGCGTTTTATTTATTTTTGTATGGCTTTTATTTCCGCGTAAAGAAAAATTTAACAAATTTTTGGCAAAACTAATTATAGCTGTCTTAATTTTGGGTTCATTGCTGACGATCAAACAACAATTAACTGTTGCCCCAGTTCCTCCAAGTATGAGAATTTTAACCCAAGCTAGCCAGATTATTATTGATACTATTCAAGCCAACTCACTGAATAACGCAAATGTGGCAGCGCTTTCTAGTCCAGATGACGCGCCACTAGCAGAGAGATATAGAGATTATATTAAGATGAAAAATACTGGATTACGTGAACATAGCGAGTACGATGTTAGTGAACATCTATTTGTAATCAGTACAGCTAGTGATGAAGTTTTGCGTAATGATAAATCTTATGCAATGATTGCATTTAAGGATAAAAAATTAAGAGAAGTATTTAATGTAGATTCGCAGTGGAAGGTTTTTTGGTATGGTACAGATTAAAAAAAAACTAGGTATGAAAAACTGGATAATATTATTTTTGTTTATAAACTTAGTTATCAAAACTATTAGCATTCAATCTATTCCTAGCGCCTCAACTTACGATGAAGTAATTTACAGTTCTGAAGCCCAAAGTATCGTTAAATATGGGACAGATTTGAAAGGCGATTGGCGTCCTTGGGATTTGGAACCATCTGATTCTTATTATACTGAATTAACTAGCACAGTTATTGCCCCGGGGTTTTTATTATTTCCAAATAATCCAGTTGCAGCTAGCAAATTTATTCCAATAATACTCGGCAGTATATTGCCAATTCTTTTGGGATTACTAGCTTTTAGGTTGCGAAAAGAAAAAAGTGTATTTATTGCCACAACTATAATTGCTACGCTTAATCCTTGGATTTTTCAATTTTCTAGAATGGGATACGACGCTTTATTCAGCATGTCATTTTATTTAATGGGAATGCTGGCGATTTTATATTTAAAAAATTGGAAGAAGCTTTGGGCAATTATTCCGTTGTTTTTAGGATTTTTCCAGTATCAAGGACATAAAGTTTTGTTAGTTCCAATGGTAGGATTAGCATTTTTATTATTATTAATTGAGAATCATAAAAAGATTTTTAAAAACATTAATTTACGCGCTGCTTTTAGTGTGCTGATTTTTTCAATATTATTAACCGTTGTGTACTTGGTGAGATTGCCACACTTAACTTCAGGAGCTAGAATTTCTGAATTCTCAGTTTTTGATAAAACTGAGCTAAGTAGTTCGGTAAATGATGCACGCCGTTTGAGTTTGAGCTCTCCTGCAAGCAGTGTGTTCATTAATAAATTTACTGCTCTGGTTACAACGATGACAGACAGATTTTTAGATTCATTCGATCTTAAAATACTATTTATTCGCGGTGACGCATCGGTAGATACTTTTACTGTATTGGATTATGGCTATTTCCATCTCATTGATATCGCCGTTATTGCTATTAGTATTATGTTTATCTTTGCAAATAGAAAAGACTACAAAGTCGCGGTGTTTGTTTTATTATTTATTGGATTTGGCACCCTTCCAAACGTGATTAGAACCGGACACTCTTGGATCATATTTAGAGCTGCATTTATGTTTATCGGATTGGTATTGCTGATGGGTATAGGCTCAAGTGCATTCTTAGACTTATTTAAAAAAAAGCATTCAAAACCAATCGCTGCAGTATATTTGCTCGCAACAATTCCCTTTTTCTATGCCTATTTTTATAAATACCCGATCAGCCATACCAATAATATTGGTTTTTATGAAAGAGTAGTAGCAAGTTACATTGCTAGGGTTGGTATGGAAAAGCCAATTTACATTGTACCTGATAGAGATGACGCCACTTTTGATTACTTGATTCATTACAATCAGCTACTAACCAAAGATAATCGAGCTCAAATTAGTCAATCAATGAAAACGAGGAAATATGAAATTAATACGATTAAAATAGAAGGTGGTTGCACAGATGAAGTCAGGAGTCTTACAGACACCACAGTGTTTGTTTTTCTTCCAAAACAACCCTGCGAACCTGAGGCAGATCCAGCAAAAACTACCGAGATTAAGTCATTGATTGATACGGGTACAATTTTTACAGTTTTTAACGATAACCTATGTAGTCAATACAACCTAAATCCATATCCAAACATTAAAAAGAATGTCATGGCTGTGGAAAAACTTACTGATCAAGAATTTTGTGAGAACTTTTTTAGCAGAAGATAGCTATTTTTGCTACTTTTTTGATACAATACACTTATGCTATCTATAGTACTTGCAACTTATAACGAAGAAAAGAATATTGAAAAATGCCTTGGGACAGCCTCAATTCGGAATATCGTTGACGAAATCATCGTTGTTGATGGTTCGTCTATCGACAAAACCAGAGATTTGTCAGAAAAGTTGGGTGCTAGGGTTATCAAAACTACCAACAAAGCAAATTTTCATATCAATAAACAAATGGCTATGGATGAGGCTAAAGGTGACATTGTTTTGCAACTTGATGCTGATGAAGTTGTTGATGAAACTTTAGGAAAGTTTATTGCTTCAATTAACGATCAGATTGAAAAACTGAAAAAAGAAAATCCAGATTGGGCTAATATTTGGAAGAAAACTAATCCTGTAGCTTGGGAAATTCCAAGAAAGAATTTATTTTTAGGAACTTGGCTAAAAAAAGGTGGTCAGTATCCTGATCCAGTTATTAGACTTTATATAAATGGATTTGCAAAATTACCACAAAAAGATGTTCATGAACAAATGAAAGTTGACGGTATGGTCGCTTGGGCTCAAGGTCATTTACTTCATTATGCCAACCCAACTTTTGGTGATTATTTACGAAAATTTAATACTTATACTAGTTTCAAAGCCGAACAATTAAGAGAACAAAAATTTAAAATAAACTTCTTTTCTGCAATTGAATATCTAGTTTATTTACCAATTAAAACATTTCTATTATTATTCTTCAGACACAGAGGCTATGTAGATGGAATCCCAGGTTTTGTTTTTGCAATTATGAGTGGAATGCATCACTCAATTGCATTTTTAAAACTTTGGGAATTAAAAGAAAGTAAAAATATAAATGCTTAATATTTTATTTGAAACTAGCGTACTTAGTGGTGGACACTCAGCCAGAGGAATCGGCACCTATGCTCGCTTGTTGACTGAAGAATTTAAGAATCATGCTGAAATTAACCTAATCAAATCTTCTACTCTAGAAAAGTCAGATAAGGTTAAAGCAGATATAACACATTATCCATTTTTTGATTTATTTTTTGCAACATTACCTATGAATCCATTCAAGAAACTTGTTGTCACAATTCACGATGTAATACCACTTATTTTTCCAAAGTTTTATGAACCAGGAATAAAGGGAAAACTTAAGTTTGAAAAACAAAAATTGGCTCTCAAGAATGTTAATGCAGTTATTACTGACTCTCAAGCTTCAAAAAAAGATATTATTCAATATTTGAATGTACCTGAAGAGAAGATTCATGTTATCTATTTGGCTGCAAACTCTAGTATTGTAAAACAAGAGGATAAATTTGTCAGAAAAATTATAAGAAAATATAAATTACCAAAAAAATATTTGCTGTATGTAGGTGACATTAATTATAATAAGAATATTCCTCAGTTAATTAAGATGATGAAGTTTATTGAAGATAAAAATATTCATTTAATTTGTGTTGGTAGAAATTTTACCCCACAAGAAATTCCAGAATGGAAATGGATCGAAACTCAATTGGCTTTGAGTGATGTTACTGATCGAGTCACTTTTTTGACCACTATTCCTACAGATCCAATTGAGGAGCTAGCTGCAGTTTATTCAGGTGCAATTGCTTATGTCCAGCCATCATTATATGAGGGGTTTGGATTGCCAGTGCTTGAAGCTATGCAATGTATGACTCCAGCGATTTGTGCTCAGAATTCCTCATTAGTAGAAGTGGGTGGCAAAAATGTAATTTATGCAGAACCAGTAGCTGAAGCGTTAGCAGAAGCGATAATTAATGTAGCAGGTTGGTCAAAAACAAAAAGAGCAAAGTGGGTAAAAGATGCATTCAAATGGTCGCAAACATTTAGCTGGCAAAAAACTGCAAATGAAACTATCGAAGTTTATAAACAGATTCTTAAATAAATTTTTAATATGAAGTTTTTAAAAAATAAGCAACTTCTGACAATTTTAAGCTTATTTTTTGTGTGGCGAATTGGATTATTTTTGATTTCAATGATTGCGCCAAATTTTCTTACATATGCGCCTAGCTTTCCCTACTCGGATGCAATATTAGCCCATTTTGATGTACCACAATGGCTTTTCTCCTGGGGTAACTTTGATGGAGTTCATTATATTACGATCATTGATAAAGGCTATGCAGGCGCGGATTTGATTCAAGCATTTTTTCCAGTTTTCCCATTAATTATAAAATTAGTAAGTTTAATAATTAATAATATTTTAATTAGTGCGCTTTTAGTATCCAATCTATTTTTCTTAGGTTTTTTGTATATTTGGTATTTATTTGTTGAAAAAAGATATTCTAAAACTACCGCTTTTCTAAGCTCCTTAATCATTTTACTTTTTCCTACCTCTTTTTTCTTTGGAGCAATATATAACGAATCATTATTTTTGACTTTAGTTATTTTGACATTTTGGTTTGCAGAAAAGAAAAATTATTTAATTGCAGCTTTATTTATAGCTGCGGCTAGTGCAACAAGAATTGTGGGTATTCTATTGGTTCCAGCAGTTCTTATGGAAATAATTTTCAAAGATTATCAATTTAATGAATATAAAAAAAGATTATTATCTGCTCCAAAAAAACTTAAGCCAATCGTTACAATTCTCTTAGGATCGGTTGGGCTATTGGTATATATGGCGTTTTTACAATTTAAATATGGCGATCCATTGTATTTCTTTCACGTTCAAGCTGAATTTGGTGGAATTCGTCAAGAATCTTTAGTTATGTATCCGCAAGTAATTTATAGATATATAAAAATATTACTCACAGTTAGACCGTTTAATTTAAGTTATTTTTCATCAGTAAGTGAATTGATTGCTGGTATCGGAGGATTGATATTTATCTTACTATCTTATAAAAAAGTAAAAATTAGCTACCTTGTATTTGCGCTTTTAGCTTTTATTTTGCCAACATTAACGGGAACATTCTCAAGTATGCCTAGATACGTTTTGGTTTCCTTTCCAATTTTCATTTTGTTAGCACTTTGGGCGGAAAAATCTCTTTTTTTTAAATATAGCTGGTTTATTATTTCTGGTATTTTGTTAGTATTTAATACAGTGCTTTTTATTCAAGGAATTTGGGTGGCATAGTATATAGTAAGGATTATTATGAAAATTATTGTTACAGGCGGATCAGGATTTTTAGGTAGACATATGATTAGGGCTTTGATTACTGCTGGTCACAACATCAAAAACATTGATTTGCAACCCTCGCGAGACACTGACAACGAAAATTTTGAAACCGTAATTGCCGATATTAGAGACACAGAAAGAATGAAACTTGAAATTATTGATGCTGATGTAGTTTTTCATTTTGCAGGGCTGATTGAGGCCGGTGAGTCGGTCAAGTTTCCTCAGAAATTTATCGACAATAATATTTCTGGTACTTTGTCGGTGTTGGAGGCGATGAGAGTTAATAATATTAAAACCATTATTTTTTCATCCTCTGCGGCTATCTATGGTGAGCCACAAAATATTCCTATTTCCGAAGACGATCGCTCTATTCCAATTAATCCCTATGGAATGACCAAGCTAGCAATGGAAGGTTTGATTTCTTCTTATGTTGGTTTACATGGTTTCACGGGTGTGGCTTTAAGATACTTCAATCTTTATGGCCCAGGGGAACACCACCAACCTGAAACTCATGCCATGCCAAATTTTATTAGGCAGGTATATGAAAATCGAGATGTAGAAGTTTTTGGTACGGGCGAACATCAACGTGACTATATTCACGTGAAAGATATTGTTGATGCACATATCAAGGCTCTTGATTTTGCATTAAAAAATCCTAATCAATACCACTATATGAATTTATCCACCGAAAAACCTTCAACGACTAAAGAAATTGCTGAGACAATTATTAGAGTGATGGAAAAAAATTCAAGGATTGTTTATTTGCCAGAACGACCTGGAGATCCTTTAGTTTTGACGGCAAGTGCTCAAAAAGCTCATGAAGTTATTGGTTGGGAAGCACAAGTCAGTTTGGAAGTTGGAATTAGAGAAACAGCAGAGTACTTTGTTAAGGAGTGGGAAAATGAAGGTAAATAAGCAAAAACCACTATTATCTGTGATTGTTCCGGTCTTTAATGAAGAAAAGACAATTGAGCAAATAATTTCTGAAATTAGAAATTCTGGAATTAAATCAATCGAGCTAATCATTGTTGATGATGGCTCTACTGACTCTACTAGAAATATTTTAAAGAAAAATAAAAACAATGTTAATATTTTAATTTTAAAAGAAAAAAATGAGGGTAAGGGTTCGGCACTAAGAGAAGGAATTAAAAGAGCCACGGGGGAAATTGTAATTATTCAAGATGCCGACCTAGAGTACGATCCTAAAGAATATTCTAAGCTAATTGCTCCAATTATTGATGGCAGAGCTGACGTTGTTTATGGCTCAAGATTTATGGGTTCAGACGCCCATAGAGTAGTTTATTTCTGGCATTTTGCAGCTAATAATTTACTTACCCTGTTCTCAAATATTTTTACCAATCTAAATTTATCAGACATGGAAAGTTGCTATAAAGTTTTTAGAAGAGAGATCATTCAAAGTATTAAAATAGAAGAAAATTCTTTTGGAATTGAACCTGAAATTACGGCTAAAATTGCAAAGAAAAAAGTTAGGATATATGAAGTAGGAATTTCATATCATGGCAGAACATATGAAGAAGGTAAGAAAATAGGTTTGAAAGATGCTTTTCAGGCTGTTTGGGCTATAGTTAAGTATAATTTGTTGCAGAATTAAACACATATTATTAGACATTTCCGCTGGAGTAAATGATATACTGACAATTAATGAAAATGCTAGAAAGCTTTACCAAATACCGCGAATTACTGAGTGAATTAACAATGCGCGAAATCAAGCAACGTTATAAGCAATCAGTGCTTGGATATGCCTGGGTAATTCTTAATCCTTTTTTTCAGATGCTGGTGATGGCCTTCGTCTTTAGTTTTATTATGCGTATTCCCAACTTGGGAGTGCCATATCCAATTTTTCTTTATGCCGGCTTGTTGCCTTGGACTTTATTTGCTAATTCGCTAGGTAGCGCTAGCAATGCTTTAGTTGGTAATGCAGGCTTGATTACTAAGATATATTTTCCTAGAGAAATATTTGTGATTAGCACAATCATAGCCAAGATTGTGGACTTTTTGCTAGCCTTAAGCATTTTTGTCGCTTTTATGTTTTATTATCATTTATCAGTTAATTGGAATATCCTGTGGGTGATTCCAATTTTTGCCATTCAACAATTATTTACTTATGGCATATCCTTATTTTTAGCAGCTGCCAATCTATTTTATCGGGATATTCAATATCTCTTAGGCTTGGTTATTTTAATTTGGATGTATTTAACACCAGTTATTTATCCAACTGAGCTATTTCCTGATAAATACAGGTGGATTTTTCAACTTAACCCAATGGCCGTAATTATTAATGCCTATCGTCAGGTAGTTTTAGGTGGGGGTATGCCTAATATTCAAAGCTTGGGAATTGCTTTGATATTATCACTGATAATACTTGTTGGAAGCTACAAGTTCTTCAAGAAATTGGAAGGTATTTTTGCTGACATTATTTAAGCATATGACTGAAAACTCAAATATAGCTATTAAGATAAATCACGTAAGTAAGTTGTTTCATAAGCAGAAGCAAAGAACTTTTAAAGAACTGATTCCAGCTTTATTGGGTGGAGAAAAGGCAGTGGAGAGTTTCTGGGCTTTGCAGGATATTGATCTAGAAATTAAGAAAGGTGAAACAATTGGAATAATTGGACCTAATGGTAGTGGTAAAAGCACTCTCTTAAAGTTAATTGCTGGGGTTAGTATGCCTACAAAGGGTTCTATTAAAGTAAATGGTAGGATTGCTCCGTTAATTGAGTTGGGGGCTGGATTTCATCCTGAATTAACAGGTAGAGAGAATGTCTTTCTTAATGGTGTGATTTTGGGAATGAGTAGAAAAGAAATAAATGAGAAGTTTAACCAAATTGTTGACTTTGCAGAACTATGGGATTTCATTGATCAACCTGTGAAGCATTACAGTAGTGGAATGTACCTTAGGTTGGCGTTTGCGGTGGCAATACATACGGAGCCAGAGATTCTGCTGGTGGATGAGATACTAGCGGTGGGGGATGAAGGGTTTCAGAGGAAGTGTTTTGAAAAGATTGAAGAATTAAGAAAAAATAATATCACTATAATTATGGTAACTCATGTACTAGCTTCTGTTGAAAAGTATTGTGATAGGGCATTGTTATTGAAGCAGAGTGAGATTATAGCTATTGGAAAAGTAAATGAGGTATTGAAAAAATATAGCAATAATGTTTAATGTTTCTAGATAGATATTAAAATAAATAAACTTATGAAGAAAACAAGCAAAATATATGTAGCAGGTCATAAAGGATTAGTTGGCTCAGCAATCGTGAGAAATCTTTTAGTTAAAAGCTACAGCAACATAATAACTAAAAATAGACTAGAGCTAGACTTGTTAAATCAAGAAGCTGTAAATAACTTCTTTGAAACAGAAAAACCTGAGTACGTATTTCTAGCTGCTGCAAAAGTTGGCGGCATACTTGCAAATTCAAACTTCAAAGCAGATTTTATATACGAAAACATTCAATTACAAACAAATATTATATATTCATCATTTAAATATTCCACGAAAAAATTACTTTTCTTAGGAAGCTCATGTATCTATCCGAAGCTAGCTTCTCAGCCAATCAAAGAGAACTCATTATTAACTGGTCCACTAGAACCAACTAATGATGCATATGCTGTAGCAAAAATAGCTGGTATCACGATGTGTCAAAGTTTTAGAGATCAATATGGATGCAATTTTATTTCCATCATGCCAACAAATCTATATGGACCACATGATAATTATAGTCTTACTTCATCCCATGTTTTGCCGGCAATGATTCGTAAGTTTCATGAGGCAAAAATATCTGGAAATATAGCCGTTACTCTTTGGGGTACAGGAATCGCTAAAAGAGAATTTCTTCACGTTGATGATTTAGCTGATGCTGCAGTACACCTAATGAAAAATTACAATGAAAGAGAAATTATAAATATCGGCACTGGTGAAGACATAAGCATTATGGATCTTGCTCTCATGGTTCAAAAAGTGGTTGGACATAAGGGTGAAATTATCTGGGATAAATCAAAACCAGATGGAACTCCACGTAAATTACTCGATGTAAAAAAACTTCATGATAATGGGTGGAAACATTCAATCAATTTATTTGCTGGAATAAAATCATCTTATTCTTGGTTTGTAAAAAACGCCCATAATTTCAAAGAGAGATAAAAAAATATTTTATGGAAAACTTTAAATATATCATTCTAGGAGCTGGTCCAGCCGGTCTAACTTTTGCCAACAGACTCTTAGAGCTAGGTGAAACATCATTTATTGTATTGGAAAAAGAAGCAGAAGCTGGCGGACTTTGCAGAAGTGAAATCATAGACGGAAGTCCATTAGATTTTGGTGGCGGACATTTCCTAGATGCAAAAAATGAAAGAACACTGAATTTTGTTTTTAAATTCATGCCAAAAAATGAATGGAATAAGTTTAATAGAATTTCCACAATCAAGCTTGAAGATTTAGAAATTGATTATCCTTTCGAATCAAATATTTGGCAGTTTTCAATTAAAAAACAAATGAGCTATTTATTATCAATTTTTAATGCTGGTTCTGGATTGGGTAAAAAGAAACCTGAAAAATTTATCGATTGGATAACATGGAAATTAGGCGATCAAATTGCAAAAGACTATATGATTCCCTATAACGAAAAGGTTTGGTCGATTGACTTAAATAAACTTGGCACTTACTGGCTATATAAATTACCAGATGTTTCACTAGAAGAAACCTTATTGAGTTGCTTAGAGAGAAGACTAAGTGGTAATTTACCAGCGCATAGTAGTTTCTTTTATCCGAAGAAATTTGGTTATGGAGAGGTGTGGAAAAGAATGGCTAATAAACTCGGAGATAAAATTAAATATAATGTAAAAGTCAACTTAATTGATGCTGAAAATAAAGTAATAAATGGAAAGTATTGCGGAGAGAAAATAATTATCACCATCCCATGGACTACATTAAAATTTTCAAGTAAAATCCCCAAAACTATTATCAAAGACATTAAATCATTGAAGCATTCATCTATTAGAACAACCTATAACCCAAATACTATTAACACAAAAGCTCATTGGACTTATATACCCGATAAGAAAATTCCCGAACACAGACATCTTTATAGATTCAATTTTATTGAAAATGCTAAAGGATATTGGACTGAAACAAATGAAAAAAGAGCTAAAATAATTAAGGAAAAAAATCAAAAATTTTGGATAAATGAATTTGCATATCCGTTAAATACTTTAAACAAGCCAATAGCTATCAAAAAAATACTAGAATATTTTTCAAAAAACTCAATTTTTGGACTTGGACGCTGGGGCGAATGGGAACACATGAATTCAGATATTGCTGTATCGAGAAGTTTGGAGCTAGCAGATAAATTAATTAAGGTTTAAAAAAAATAAACTAATAATTTTTACCCAGTTTTATTTCACGCCAAAGCATTTTTAGCTCAGCTATACCCGTAGGAATTGAATCAAAGGTAGTTTCTCCGAAAAGTCTTTCTCCCTCAATAGTTGGAAATTCCATAATACAAATTTTTTCCTTTAGAGCTCTAATAATCATCTGATAATCAATAGTTAAATTTGCCATGTCTAAATTCAGCTTATCATATGCTTTTACTGTGATACCTCTGTATCCTTGAGTGGGGTCAGTAGCTTTGTGAGAGCTATCTCCCCATAGTATATTAGCGATAAAAACTAGTATTTGATTAACCCATTTTCTAGGTTTTAAAAACTCTCCATCTTCTTCATTCTTAGATCCTTCAATCATTCGAGAGGGAATCACTAACTCAGCACCTTTATTAAGATAAGTGCGAAATTTGGACAAATCAGTCGGATCTTCATTGCCGTCTGGATGAAAAAATACAATTGCCTCAGTTTCACATCGCTTGCGAGCCTCGAATGTTGCACCACCCAAACCCTTGACTGACTGTTTATAAACGGGAATGCGGTGCTTGGTATAATATTCTTTTGTGCCATCTGTCGAACCACCATCTATAACATAAATTTGTTCGAAATCTTCTCGATTTATTTGAGGAAAAATTACCTCAGATGACTTTAATTCATTCCAAACTATTATTGCCAATGAAATTGATTTTTTTTTCACAAACACTTTCATTTTATAATAATACTTATCTAAGATATCATAAGTTTAAATTTTGATATAGTCTAATTCCGGAAATAAAAGGTATATCTGGAGAATTAACGCTTCTAATCGTTTCAATTGTTAATTGTTTAGTACCTGGAAACCAGACAGCTACAGATAGCTGCTGTTCAAATCCTCCAAAAGAAGCAATATCCAAGTCATCTAGGGTTAGCACAATATCGCCATCACTTAATTTAATTGAAAATACTCTTTCCCCAGGAGTTGATTGCCACAATTCTAAAAAGTCAAAAACAACCCAGTATTCATCCATAGAATTATGAGGTAATCGATAAATGAATTCACCAGCTCGATTACTAATCCAATATTCGGTAGGATGAACAAAATAATTCGGAGGGTTTCTCAAGTCATTTCCTGAAATATATCCTGCATTATTAACTCCTATTTTTTTAATTCCAGACTCTTTAAATGAAACATCCTCATTAGCATTTCCCAAGTCGAAAAATGCATCTGGTTCAACAAAGAGATCTTTTTGCGATAAAGGATATCTACTATCTGAAGAAAAAATTATAGCTCCTTTATACGCTGGTGACTTTTTAAAATCTTGCCAATCTGAATAAGTGTAAATCAATTGCTTAGAGCTATCGCTATATGAATAATTGATATTAGGGTTTCCTAAAATAAGTATTTCTTCTGACTTGTATATATTTTTCTTTCCTTGTGTATTAGTGAGCTGTATCACTCCAGATGATTCTGAAAAATTTTGATAACTTACTGTTTCATAACCAAAAAAATCAACAGCAACCCTATCTAAAGAATAAAAATATTTATACTGATTTTGCACCCCAGTATAATACATATTAATTAAACCATGGAAAACACCTTTAGTATCTGATAAGGGAATTCCCCACCACAAAGAATCCTGAGCCTTTGGTGGCCAACGAAGACTGTGCGCTATTAAGATCGCTTTTTTTCCCTGTTTTATTCCCGTACTTAAAATATTATCTATTTCTTGAGATAAATTAAAAATTATTGGCTTTAATTCTAAATTTGTAATATTGAATATTAGTATAAGATAACTAACTAAAATCCAAGTAAAAAAACGAGCAGCTGGTGTTTTGAAAATTCCATAGAATATAATTACTAGAGCTATAAGAGCTGAACTGCCTATAAAAAAAGAATAGCGAGGAAAATAACCACCGCCACCGCTAGCAATAATCACATAAGCATAAAATAAAAAATTAATAATACTAAAAAAGGATATGAGCAATCCTAATAGTAATATGTGATTGGTATTATTATTTTTTTTAAATGAAAACCTCCGATTAGATAAAAAAATTAAGCTAATTATTACTAAAGACACAATTATAATTTTATTCTTATGAATAATATTCATCTGCGCATAGTCAGACGAAAAAATTGCAAGCACTTGATAATAAGTTGGTACAACTTGTTCTTTGAACCATTGCAAAAAAATTAGTTTCATTTCACTTAGGGATAAATTGGGTAAAAAATGGAAACGTCGATTCTGTTCCTGTCTTTCAAGCACTAACAAACTCAAATACTTTGCATGAGCAGCTATGAGTCCTATTGCTAGAAAACCATGTGATAAACTTTTTTTTATTGAAGAATAATCGTGTTTTTTTAAAGATTTTACAACAATAATAATTATAAATGGGAATAACACAAACAAGCTTTGTTCTCCAGAAAAAACCATTATAAATATTAGTAAGTAATACCACAGCTGATGCGTTTTGTTCTTTTTAAGTATCAAAAAGACATAGACTAGAAATAAATAAATAGGTATCACTTGATAACAGAAATGGTGAAAAACAAAAAGTGGAGATGAAAAAGGAGTAAAAATCCAAATAATAGCTGAAAAAAAGCCAATTTCTTTGTTTTTAGCTAACTTGGATATAATTGAAAATACTAATAAACTACTTAACAAATGAAAAAAGCTCATCAATACTACATAGGGTGTGGGATTGAGTCCAAATAGTTGAAATAAAAAAAAATGAAAAGTTCTTGATAGCCAAAAAGGTCGATACTCGAAACTTCTAAAATCAAAATTGGTAAAAATTAACCATAATGATTTAAACAAACCATTTTCACTTTTTATTGTCCTAAAAATAATCATATTTGTAGGATCATCATGCGAAAAAGTTGAAAATTTGCTGGACAATACAATAAAAATTAATCCAATTATCAGTAATAGCAATTTTATAAAATTAGATGATGAAAGAAACTTGCCAATATTTTGATATTTTTTATCTGATAGATTCATCATATAATGATTAATATGTTTCTTTTCAAAAAAAATCGTCTCTCTATTTTTAGAATATTTAACATTATTGTACACCAATATTTCTGGGAGTTATTGTTATTATGCCTGGCAGGATTATTATTTTTTTATTCTCTAAACTGGATTATAACTGATAAAGCTCCACCGACTTGGGATGACAGCTTATACCTCAATCATGTCTTAAGCTTTACAACGGCTTTTGGAGAAGGTGTTAAACCATTTATCACGAGTGTTCTTTCAGTTGATAGAGGACGTGTCCCGATGGGAGCATTATTGGCTGTGCCAGCAAGTATATTGTTTGGGCCTAGTGAATTTGCAGCAGTACTTACCTTAAATCTATGCTGGTTCGCTATTAGTTGGGGAATATTTTATATTGGTAAGACTATTTTTTCAAAAAAGGTTGGATTTATATCAACTGTTTTTACATCTTTATTGCCAATATATCAGGGCGTGAGTCACATCTATCTTATGGACTTATACCTAGCAACATTCGTCATTTTGACAATCGCTGCAATTATTTTGAACATTAAAAATAATAATAAATATTTTTGGTTGTTAGGAATTTTTCTTGGACTAGGAATGTTGGTAAAAATAACTTTTCTAATTTTTATTTTTGTACCTATGTTGACTTATTCTTTATATTTTTTCAAGCAAAGAAACAAAAAACAGAAACTTCTATATAAAACTATTGCCACTGTTGTAATTGGAATCGCTATAGCAATTCCATATTTGTATATAAATATGGAATCTTTATTAGAGCAAAGTGCTTGGCTTAATTCTCCACAACTAGCAGCCCTTTATAATATGAAAAATCCTTTTTCACTTCAATCATTTTTAAATTTCTTGGCTATCCAGTTCAGACTTTATATGGGTATCATAATTGGTTTAGGAGGAATATTTGGAATACTAACTGCGATTCGCAGTCGACATTTTTTTTCTACTGAAAAGCGGCGCTTTTTATCAATACTCGCAGGGTGGTTTATACCTGCTCTTTTTGTTTTTGGTTTTGGATATATCCAGGATGTCAGATATTTTATGCCGGCTCTTCCAGTAGCTTCATTATTAGCAGCCCATTTTTTTTCTTATAATAAAAACAAATCATTATGGATTTTAGTAATTTTTTTTCCGATTATAGGAATTACAACATCAAATTTCAAAACTGAACTAGGTTATTCAACTCCAGATCGTCAGTACTGGAAAACAGCTGAAACTATCACTAACCTTATATCTGCTTTAAATAAAAATACTCCCCAAAATAGAGAATTATTGTTTCTCGGTGGTACACAACAATATCACACTGCACTTTTTAGATACTTTGTGCGCTTGCAAAATGATTCAATAAACTTTCATACGCTGCCATACTATACCCAGCCAAATATGACTGCTGATCAAGCCATCAATTATATTTTAGAACAACAATTTCCAGCCATTATTTACAAAACTGGACCAGCTTGGCCAGAGTTTAGCTCAAAGAATGATCTGCAAATTATAACTTTCTTTGAATCCCACCCTGATATGTTTAAAAAGGTTTCTTTAGGAATTGAGTTGCCAGATGGAAATGAGTATTTTATTTTTTTTCCGCAAAAATGCAGATTAGTGGAAAGCATTGATTCTACAGAACAGATTTTATTACAAAATCCTCACGACTTTGAATCTTATTTAACACTCATGTCTGCAACCATTGATAAGGTAGAGTCTTCTACCTCAATTAATCTTTATTGGAAGCTAAGAAGGCCTTTACCAAATAATTATACTGAGTTCATACATCTGATGACAGAAGATGAACAATTATTAACACAAAAAGATAGTGTATTCGCTCAGAACTGTCTGTCAGATTTAAAGCAAGGGAACCTTTTTAAAGAAAGTATTCCTTTGTCAAAAAATGATTTGCTAAATTTCTCATCAATTAGAATTGGTCTATATTCTCCCCCAGATCTCTCCACAGCATTAGAAATTTCACCTCGATATGACTCTGATTGGGATGGAAAAAGATTAATTATTGAATTTCCAAAAAAATACTACTAGGATGAAAAAATATTTTATAACATTAAAACGACAAAAAGAAATTATTTTAGTAGGGTTAGCCATTTTATTTACCCTCGCACCTTTTTATCCAGTCATTTTTCTAAATAAAACATTAAATACTGCTAGCATTACACCAGGAGTAATGGGGGAGATCCCCTCTGAAAATTTTATCCCCACAACTCTTGAAAACGCGGGGAATATCATTGATCGTGGTGGATCAGCCTGGCAAGATGAACCATTATCATTCAAAACTGCCTTTTATTATCAAAAAGGAGAATTACCAGCTTGGAATATGAGCCAAGGATTTGGGAGACCTTTGGGAGCAGATATGATGTCGGGAGCTTTTTCTATTTTTAAAATTCCTTTTTTTATTTCGCCATCGTTAGCCACTTTAGATTTTGTTCTATTGGTGAGAATATGCATCGCTACACTAGGCATGCTTTTTTTTCTAAAAAAACAACAACTTTCTTCAATGGCTGCTCTCTGTGGAAGTCTAGCTTTTTCTTTAAGTGGGTACTTTTTATATTTCGCTAACATGGGACACATTCAGGTTGAGGTTTTAATACCCTGGCTTTTGTTGGCGGTAGATTACTCATTTACAAAAAAGAATCTGTCATCTTTATTTTTGATGTCTTTTACCATCCTCTTGCTCTTTATGGCTGGTCATCCAGAATCGATGGTCATAGCACTTTCATTTTCAGTAGTATTTGCAATATGGAAAATTAATTCTAATTTAACACAAGCAATTATAAGAAACACACTTAAAATTGCGTGGAAATATATTAGCTCATTAAGCATAGCTATGCTTTGGGGGGCTTTTTTCTTACTCCCATTTTTTGAATACTTTTTAAATAGCTACACTGGCAACCATGATATCCAGTTTAAAGTATTCGAAGCGTCTTTACCATTTAAGTCACTATTGCTACAATTATTCCCTTTACTAACTAAGCATGCAATTCAATTTAATATATTAAATCACTGGGGTGTGCTGACAATTTTCTTTGTACTATTTTCGGTTTTTAATAAAAAACAACGCTCTTTGGTGAAGGTTTTATTTTTAGTCAGTCTTATATTAATTGCTAAAATATATGGAATTGTTTCTTTTAATTGGCTGAATAATATCCCAATACTAAATAGTTTTGTTTACTATAAATATTTGCAGCCAGAACTAAGCTTTATCTTTGCTGTTTTAGCTGCGATTGGGTTTCATAGATTTCAGAAGTTTATTGAAAAAAAATCTATTCCGTATAAAAAAATAATTGGTATTATATTTATCATTGGATTTCTTTATCTATTAACCATTCTCTACAATAGAGAGGCACTTTCCAGTGTTAGCATCAAACGACAAATAGGAGCCTTTTTTGCACCTTTTGGGGTCTTCAGCATCGCTTTAATCTTAGTAAAACAATTACCAAAAAAATTTACTAAAATTATCTCTCCGTCATTTCTTTTTTTGATACTTATTGCAGGAGAACTATGGTTGAGTTCACCTAGTTTCAAGATACCAAGAGACAACAATCCTTATTTTTTACAACCGGGGTTGAAATTTTTGCAGGAAAAACAAAAAATCGATCCCTCAAGACTTTATAGCCCAGATGGTTTGCTATATCCAGCAACATCAAGTGTTTTTGAATTACAAGATATCAGGGACGTTCACGCAGTATATCCAGATAATTATGCAAAATATATAAAAAGATTTATTTTTCCTGACTTGAAAGATAGATTTTCAGATCCTTCACTAGATATTCATTGGAAAGATAATCCTTTTTTTAATCTCACGAACACAAAATACATACTTACTAAACAACCACTAAGCTTGATTCATCCAAGCGATTTCATGCTTAAAATTCTATCCGAATATCCAGATTTACAAACTATTTCAAGTACTGAGTTTACAATTGATGAACTAACAAAACCAGTTTTGTTAGTTCATGCTCCAACACAATTTTCTTATTCATTTACACCTACTTCTGAAACTTCTACTTTGAAAGTTAGCCCAGTGCTTAGTCCAGAAATATGGACACCCACAAAAAGTGATGGTGTAAATTTTATAATCACCCTTCAACAAGAAGGTTTAGAAGAGATTATCTTTCAAAATACTATACTTCCCACTCAAGAGCTTCCCTCATGGAAACAGCAAAGCATATCTTTAAATCAATTTATTGGAAAAAACATCACTCTTTACTTTGAAACTAAACCATTGACATCTAATGCCTTTGACTGGTCTGGTTGGGGCGATCTTCATCTTGACTCTGGAGCAGATGATAGCTCGCCAGAACCTCAATTTTTACAAGTCTATGACGATGAGATTATGATTTATGAAAATACCAAAGTGTTTGATAGGGCTTTTGTTGTCCCAAAGGTTTTTATAACTTCGTCAGATGACGAATCTTATTTGGCGCTTAGCAACTCTTCTTTCAATCCTAAAAACTGTTCAGTTTTAATCACTAATAATGAAATCAGTATTTTGCCAAACACACTCACTTCTTCTTCAATAGAGGAATGCTCAGCAGAAGAGATTATCTATTCTGAAATTAATTTTTTAAATTATCAAAACACAAAATTTGAATTAGAAATTATATTAGACCAAGATGGATTTTTACAAATTAACGATCTTTTTTACCCCGGCTGGAAAGCTTCTGTCGATGATGTTCCTACTCCCATATTTCAATCAGATCTTGCTTTCCGAGGAATACCTATTACCAAAGGAAAGCATACGGTTAAAATGAAATATGAGCCACAATCCTATTTTATCGGGAAAATTATTTCTCTTTCAAGTATAGGCCTATCAATATTATTAATCGTTCTCAATAAAAACAAAAGATGATTAAAACTAATAAAAAAAGATCATTTCTTTGATAAGTATTGCCAACATTTCAGCAAACCATCTCTCAGAGATGTTTTTGGTTGCCAATTAAATTCACTCGTAAAGCGAGAAATATCTAATAAAACAAACTTAGCATCTACCACTCTAATTGGGGCAAAAGAAGGGGATATTTTTGATCCCGCAACATCATTCATTAGTTGCCAGAGATCTATAACAGCAGTACTCTCACCACTTCCAAGATTATATAAATTATAATTAGTCTCTTTATCAAATGACACAACCATTGCATTTATCAAGTCATCAATGTAAATAAAATCTCTCATCAAAGCACCATTTCCAAATAAGGTGGGAGGAATGTTTTCTTGGATGTGAGTAAAGAATGTAGGAATCACTCCAAATCCAATCTTTGCTTTTTGATGAGGTCCGTAAGGATTACTAATACGATAAACTAAACATTTTTTTCCATAAATTCTTGCAAAATAAGCTAGATAATATTCAATTGTTAATTTGCTAATTGCATGTGGTGAAACTGGGTTCGGAGCCAGTTTTTCTGAAATTGGATTGAGATAATTATCTCCATATACACCACCACCAGATGAAGTAAAAATAATTTTTGCAGCTCCTTTTTCATAAGCTTTTTGAATAAATATAGCATGAGCAAAGATATTTTCATTTATATCAGAAAGAGGTCTTTTCATGGAACTAGATGGTACTGAAGAAGCTACTAGATCAAAAACTAAATCCTCTGGCTCAATTATTGAAAGCACTTTTTCAGTTTCAATAAAATCACCGGTCTCCAATATTAATTTATCTTGATATCGATCTTTTAATTTATCTAAAGAAAAAACTGAATGGGAGAATACTATTACTTGATAATCATTTTCTAAAAGTTTTTTAACTAAAGACTGACCGATAAAGCCACTGCCACCTAAAACTACAATTCTGTTTTTCATATATGTTATTCCTGAGTTGCTATTTTTTGATAAATGGCCTGAGTCTTAACCGCCTCTTCCTCAATTGTATAAGGATAAAATATATTTTGAGTAAATTTCAAATCATCTTTGATTGCTTTTTTTAAAGCTCTTGTCAACGAATTAGCCTGACCAATCAAAAACGTATATCCATTTTCACCATCTTTAATTAGTTCAGCTGCTCCACTCATGTCTGGAACAATAATGGGAACTCCGTAAGCTAGTGCTGCTACGCCGACCAAAGGATAAGTTTCGTACCACATAGATGTAGCTACCACCACGTCAGTATTTTCATGAATAGAATGCATATCACTCAAAGAATACTTGCCATGGAATGAAATTCTTTTGTCGGATTTTGCCAAAGAAAAAACTAGTTTTTCATATGAACGATCGATGGCAGTTCCATAGATATTCAAACGAGCATTGGAATTACTAATATTTTTAAATGCTGTAATTAACAGATGTGCCCCCTTGTGTTCCACCAATGTTCCTAAAGCTGAGAAAACAAATGTTTTTCTGCTTTTTTCTGCTTTTTTCTCCAAAGGTTTATAATTTAAAAAGTAATTAAATCCATGTCGAACTAAGTTTAGATTTGGAAGAGAAAAGCCATTATTTTTAAAAATCTTTTTTAAGAAAATTGCAGAAACAATTACAGCATCTGCTTTACTCAAATATTTTTTAGCGTTACTCATTCTTTGAGAAAAAATAGAAGTAGGCAACTCTTGGTAACAATGAATAGAGCAAAGTTTGCCATTTTTATTGTTTAAGCATGTCTCGCCATTATTTCTAACAAGAATTCCCTTGCCACAAATCATCCAGTAGTCAGTTAAGGTAACTACAAACTTTATTTTTTCTTTTAATGCTATTTCCATTACGGGAGTCAGCCTCATTGGATGAGCTACATGAATTAAGTCTGGTTTGAAATCTAAAATAAGTTTTCTTAAATATTTTTTCACCGCAGGATTTTCGAATCCAAATGACACATACCTTTGATCTGACGTAGATCTCAGTGCAGTGATGGATAAACCTTCATAAAAATATTTTTTAACATAAATTTCATTATCAAGAATCATGTTTTTCTCTTCATTGGGCATATAGGTAACTATATGTACTTCATGCCCAAATTTTTGCATCATTTTGGCTAAATTAAAAAGATACAACTCTGTCCCAGTGTAATATATTGGAAAAAATTGATGAATTGTAAACAATAATCTCATATCTCTTCCGTTAATAAGGAGTGTAGCTTAAGTAATTCAGGAGATTTTTGATTTGCTTGTGAAATTTGATATACAGCCATCATATTTGTAGCACAAATTGCGAAAATTTTATCTATCACATCAGTAGCTTGTGCTTGAGACATGGGCGCTGAAAAGTATCCATTCATAAATTCTTCCGCGTCAATTTTAATTGATTTAAATAAATTGCTTACTTCTTGTTCAATTTTAAGATTTGGTTTCTCATTTTTCCTAATAAAATTTAACCCTAAGTCTTCTAAAAATTCTAAGGATAATAAGTTTGTCATTGGTTTATCTATTTTTTTCTTTAAAGTAGAATTATATTCAAAATCTTTTAAATAAATTGTTGAAATACTTGCTGAAGATATTGCGAGTTTTCTTCCAAAAGACACTAAGGATGATAATAAAATCGATAAGGGAATATCCGCATAAAAAGGCTTGGAAGGCATATCTTTGAAAACCCTATATAAAAAAACTGTATCGGTGTAAAAACGTTTTACAAAATAATTTGCTGGTCGAGTGTGAGAATGAATTACACCAGTTGAAAATAAATAACCAAGCCCATAGCCAGACTCAATTAAACGTTTTGCCACATCCAAATCTTCACCATAGCCAAGCTTATTATTCAATCCACCTACTTTATCAAAAGCCTCTTTATCATAGACAGCGCAGACATCGTCGATAGTGCAGACAGCTCTTTTATTTGCAGCAGAAAGTGATTTAAACTCGTCAGGTTTTATTTTGACAACTATATCTTTTTGATCAGGATTAATCATTTTTGCAAAAGAAGCCAACTGCCATGAAGCAAAAGCATCTGCATCTGATCTAGGAGTTTGTTTTCCTGATATAGCTCCCAATTTATTCTGCCATAGGAAATGAACCATTCCATATAAAGAGTCTTCATTTAATAAAGCTGCATCTTGTACTGTAAAGAATAGAAAGCTTCCTTTAGCTGCCTTGGCAGCTTTATTTCTGACCTTTGCATGAGAAAATTCCTTCTTATCTATAGTCAAAATTTTTGCACCATATTTTTTTGCGAGTGAAACGGTTCCATCGGTTGAACCTGAGTCAATCACTATGAGCTCTAGATTAGGCACATATTTTTGAGTCGTGATTTTACGCAAAACAAGATCAAAAAAAACACCAGCGTTAAATGTGGGAATAATTACTGAAATAAGTCCTGCTATCGGCTCTGCTTCCTCTTTTAGATTTTTTTCTACATAAAGTTGTTTTTTAAAACGAGTCAGATCGGCTCTACTCCCATTTAAATAAGAAACATAGAGACGCAATTTGCCTTCAAGTGTCTTCAACAAAGGAATTTTATTTGTAATTTTTCTGAATAAACCACTGGTTCGCTTTAGCATATAAGCAATGATAGTACGAATAAACCTTTTTTCCGCTACTATCCTTCTCAATTTAAATATCTTCAGGTTTTCTAAATCTATAAGTTGTTTTTGCAAATTATTCCTATGTTTCAATAGCACTCTTTTCTGTTTTATAAAATCATTTGTTTCTTCTGTAAATAATGTTTTTTCCATAATTTTTCCTAAAGTTTTATTGTACTATACATTTTCCACAATCGAAACCAGACACTCTTAAATATCAAATCTCTCCGAAACTCTAATTTATAAATTTCATTTTTGAGATCTGACAAATATTCAATTTCAAAAAACCGTTTTTCAAGATTTTTGTTTTTTATATTTAATAGGAGCAATTCCTTTTTAAGAAGATTACTGCCAGTTTTAATACTAACTTCAGTTGCTTCAGCCAATTCTTTTTTAAATGATTCAGTAATAGTTTTTTTACTAACGGCAACATAATAATTTAAAAGCTTGGTAAAATTATTTATAATAATTTCTCTATATTCTGGATTTTTTCCAAAAAGAGCCATCGTCTCTACATGCATTGTTAAATACTCAATTCCAACTTTTTCAATTAGAGCATCGGGGTTTTTATAAGCTTCCCACCATATCCCGCCAGGATGTCTTCTATAGACTGACATAACTTTGTCAATATATCCTATCTTCCCAAACTGGGCGTGATACATATGAAGATACCAATCACCTGGTAAAATTTTATTTTTAGGGAGATCAGTATACTTTTGTTTTCTATACATAACAGAATTTGTTTGGATAAAATTTTCTTTAATTAATGCTGCCAAAGAAAAATCCTTGGATTTTTTAACATCTGGAAACAAATATTCATCGTTTTGATAATTTTCAAAAATTACTCTGGTTGGATGGAAACATAAAGAACATTTTGGATTATTATCTAGAAACTCAGCTTGAGTTTGCAACTTGCTTTCATCTGTAAAAAAATCATCTCCCTCGCAAAGAGCAATATATTTGCCTTTAACAAGAGGAAATAAATACTCAGTAAGTATTTCGCTATTACCTTTTGAAAATTGATTTTCTTTTTGAACAATAATTTTAATAATGCTTGGATATTTTTTTTGGTATTGTCTTATAATTTTTGTTGTTCCATCAGTAGACGCGTCATCGTGTATAAGTATTTCAAAATCAAAATCAGTTTTTTGCATTAAAAAAGAATCAAGAGCTTGTGTAATGAAAAGTTTTTGATTATAAGTTAAACAAAGTATGGAAACTTTTGGATTTTTTTTCATGTTCTAACAGCTTCAATCGTATAATGAACTGGCATTAAAAATCTATTCTTTGTTTCTAAAATTTTAATTTCAATTTTGAAATCTTTTAATAATTCTTTGAGACCATGTTCTGTGAATCTCCAGCAATCAGGCAGAGGACCATGAATTCTAAAATTAAATGGAGCTGAAATTAAAAGAAGACCTCCGGACTTTAGCATTCTCTTCATTTCTTTAATTGCGAGAAATGGATTTAGGGTATGTTCTAAAACTTCTGTGCAAACAATAATGTCAAAATAGTTATCAGGTATAATCTCAGAATTATTTTTACAAATATCTGCAATAAATGTTGCGCCAGAGTTGGAGTCTATATCTAAAGTAGAAATCCTACTTTTTTTAAAAAACTCCTTTGCTCCCTCATGATCTTGTGGAGCTATATCAAGCAAAGAGATGCTTTCTCCATCATATTTATCAGCACAACTAGACAAAAAAAACTTCACATTTTTTCTTATTAAACCATAGTTTTTTATATCAATATTTGCTATTTTTTTCATGTACCTCCTAAATATTGTTTCTCATTTAAATGTTATTCCATCAAACATTCTATCATCTGAAAGTCAAAAACAGGTATGTGACAAATCTCACTGACGCTCTTTCTCTCAGAAAAAGAATCGTCTAAAAATATAGATTTTTTCTCTTTTATGTATAAGCACTTTCTATTATTTTCTTTTAATAATATTAAATCATCAAAAATATTTTGAAGACGATACTTCTCTAAAGTAAGATTAAGATTCCCTTTGTGTTTTGTAATTAAATGCATTTTAATACCATTATTTATGCATTGATAAATGAAATTCATAATAGTTGCATTTATTTTATTTTGAAAAATTATGAAATCATCTAGATCTATATAGACATGATCATATTTAATATTATGTTTATAAGAACTATGTAATGCTCTATCTATAACAAGATCATATTTGTTCATCAATATATCTACATCATAACCTAGAGCATTAAACAAGCTGAGTAAAGCTAAATTAGCGCCTTTACATCTGATTAGTCCCATTGTGCCCGCAATTCTAGGCGCAATCTCCATTAGAGTTAATTTTCCTTCATAATTTTCCTTTACTTGAAAGAACCAGGCTCCATTTAAATTAATAGAGGTATTAATTTTATTAGCTATTTCTGTAAATCTGGAATCACGCACGACATTAGAATTTACACTAATACCATTTGAGATTCTTTTTCTCTCTCGACCTTCACTTAACAAAAGTACTCCTTTTCTATTTGTAAAACAGTCAACTGTATATTCTTTCCCAGGCAAAAACTCCATAAATATGAGAGTCTTATCTTTCTCCAAACAAAACTCAGCTTCTTTTACATTTTTAACAATAAAAGTACCTTTTGAACCTTGACCCACATCTGGCTTTAAGAAAATTGGAAAATCTGCCGAATCTACCTCATTAATATTTTTAAATATTTTTGGCGTCAAAATAATACTTTTGAAAAAATCATAAGTTTTTAACTTTGATCTTGTTAGCTCGCAAGTATCCAATGGAGATGATACAACATCGCAATTTAAATTCTTTTTTTCTTGAGCTAATTTTAGAACAACACTATCATGAGCTGGAAATATAAAATCAATTTTATATTTTTTTATAACTCTATTAAGAATAGTTATAAAGTCATTACTGTTAACAAATGGAATATTTGGGATGTAATTTTTGTAGACAAACTTACCATGATCATCAATGGAGGAACCGCCATAAATATTAAATTCTTTTGAATATTCTAAGGATCTGTATATTTCTAATCCTACTTCGCTTCCACAAGGGAATATTAAAATATTTTTCATATATAGGTATTTTTATATCTTTGTTTAAATAAAAATTAATTTAATAAGTCAATTTTTACAAATTTTCTAAAAACCTTAATTCTTTCATCTATTTGGTAATCTATATCAAATAGCTTCTGGGTTAAATTCTGACCTTCTTTTGACAATTTATACAATTTTCTTAAATTTTTATAATAAAATAAAATTTTATTTGCTATCTTATTACTATTATTTTTAATAATAATTATATCTTTACCATCAACATAATGATTATTCATACCTAATTCATCACTAACAAAACCGGCCACTCCGCAAAAAATTGGGTCTATGCCTAAAGGAAAACCATCAAAATTTCCTTTAAAAAGACTAAATGGCCTATTTGGAGATAAAAATATATCTATTTTTTTATAGAATTCTTTTAAGAAAGTTGGTTTTTGTATGCCATAAAATTTTATTCTCTTATTTATTTTAGAAACATCAATTTCGGTTGATTTAAAATCACCTATAACATGAAACATTATGTCTGTTGTTTTTTGACACAGCATTTTAGCTGTTTCGATAAATAAATCATACCCTTTGTCTATCCCTCCTAAAGAATACTTATTAGCTACAAAACAAATATCAAATGTGTTTTTGTCTTTTTTATATAGTTGTTTTTTGCCCAATTCATTTTTGTTAAACTGAACAAAGCCACCATAAATATAAAAAATTTTATTATCTGGACACATTTTTTTTGTTAATAAATAATCTTTGGTTATTAATTGAGTAACTATAACACCTGAAAAATAGTCACTCTTAAATATTTTTTCAAGCATTTTATCTGATTCATTAAAATCTATTCCAAAAGCCCCACCTGGATATAAAACAAAAACGAATGGTACTTTATTTTTTTCATAAAATGGTAACAACGTGTAAGTTTCTGCCAAAAAAAATGAATAAGCTAACTTAAAATTATATTTTTTCTCCTCTTCAAGAAATAAAATTCTATCTTTATTGTCTGGATAAAAATTTAAATAATTTTTCTTATTATCAGCAAAATCATTAAAACTCATTCCATAACCATGAGAAAACCAAGCATCAGAATCTGGCAACATTGGATACATTGTATAACTAGAAAAGTTCTTTATTTTTTTAAAATATTCATTAATCTCAGAATTTCTAAAAGCGTATGGCTCTTTTTGCGGAAAAATAGAATCAATTACTACAAAATCTTGTTGTTTATTTCTTTTTATAAAATCAAATAACATAATTACTTTTGAATATTTTACAAATTTTCTCAACAACTTTTCTTTCCAACCCAACATAGAGTGGCACACACAAAATTCTCGATGAAATATCTTCTGAAACAGGACAACTCACGCGCTTCTTTAGATAAGGCAGATTGTTTAATGAAGGATAAAAATATCTTCGAGGGTAAATATTATTCTCATTTAAAACAGATATAATTTTTAAAATCTGGTTTTCATTATTCAAAACTACCGGATAATAAGCATAGTTGTACTTAGTATTTTTATCAACTTTTAACTTTAAAACTTTATTTCCAAAATAAGAATCATACCAACCACTAATCTTTTTTCTTTCAGCAATAATTTTTTTAATATATTTCAAGTTACATAGTCCCATTGCCGCTTGAAACTCAGAAGCCTTTGCATTAATACCTAGCATAAAATGTTCATCTTGATTATGTCCAAATCTTTTCATTAAATCTAGTTTGTTATTAATTTTTTTATCTTTAGTAATGACACAGCCGCCCTCAATAGTGTGGAATAATTTAGTGGCATGAAAACTACACATTGAAATATCACCATAGCTAAGTAAAGATTTGTTTTTATATTTAACCCCAAAAGAATGAGCTCCATCATAAATAACTTTTAGATTATGCTTCTTAGCGATTTTTTCTATTTTTCCACTTCGCAGGGAATACCAAAAACATGGACTGCTAAAATAGCTCTAGTTTTCTTAGTAATGGCTGCTTCAATTTTGTCAGCATCAATACAAAAAGTATCAGCTTTAATGTCAACAAAAACTGGCTTAAATTTTTCCCAAAGAATAGCTGAGGTAGTAGCAACATATGAAAATGGAGTAGTAATTATTTCTCCCTCTGAAATTTCCAAGGCCTTGATGGCTAGCTGTAAAGCTAGAGTCCCATTAGTCACAAAGTGGAAATTTTCAATATTTAAATATTTTTTTAACTTAGACTCTAGTTTAATTAAAAGTGGACCCTGATTTGTTAAATAATATGAATTCCAGATTTTATTTAAATAAACCTCATATTCTTCCAATGGCGGTAAAAATGATTTGGTGACAAGTATTTTATTTATCATTAAATTTTTGCTAATAATTATTTATATAATACAATTTTATTTAGACTTAAAATACCCACTTAAATTTCTCGCTCTTTCAACTGTAATTAAAAACCAAAACTTTAACCAAACTCTAAATCCAAATCTTCTGGTCACAATTTTACACCAATTAATTAGATCTTGCTTTGACTTAAAACTACTAAATTTAGATGAGGTAGCATGTTTGTAATGATAAATTATGGCCTTATCTGCAAAAGCGCAAAACATTCCATATTGTCTGGCTCTGAGAGCCAAATCGACATCTTCTAGGTAGGCAAAAAAGTCTTTTTCTAATAAGCCAACCTCATTGAATAACCTTTTGGTATATAGGGCTGCTGCGCTGTCAGGACCAAAAGGCTCACTCATTTTAGTTTTTGGTAAAAAACTTTGATGATTTAACCAATAGTCATTATCATTGCTCATACTACATTTTAAATCTTTATTCAAAGCCTCAGCTTTCCCTCTCCAAGCAAACCCAAAACCTTGTGAATCTAATGTCTTATGATCGCCCAAATATACTTTACTGGCTACCATATCAGCTTGAGTTTTACTCTGTTTCAGAACCAATTCGGATAACCAAAGTGGAGTCACTTGCGTGTCATCATTAAGGAAAACTATATATTCACCTTGCGAAGCAGTAATGCCTTCATTTGTGGCACCAACGAAGCCAGTGTTAAAACCCATGCACATCCACTTAATATACAATTTAATTTGCTTTGAAGAAAAATTGAGGACTGCTTTTAAGTTAATTTTAACTTCATCCATTTTTTCTTGTGAGGTATTGCAGACTATCAGAACTTCGACTGTTTGGTTGGTGATACTTTTATCAAACTTTAGCTTCTTGAGAGTCTCCAAACAATCTCGCAAATAATCAACATTGCCGAACATAGTTGGGATAATAATAGAGGCTAAATATTTCATAAAGGCTAGGACAGTCTACAATACTTGAGAGGGAAATGAAATGGAGACTTTGCCTATAACAAACAAGACCTTCTCTATAAACTAATATATACTGATTAAAATGCATAAAAAAATAAAATTAATTTTCTCTTCAGAAGGCTTACTTCAATCTGTCAAGACATTATTTGGAAGTACTTTTGCTACAGGCATTTCTGCAATTGCCTTAATGATTTACTCAAGAGTGCTTGGACCTGAGAAGTTTGGTGAGTTCTCCGTGGGTTTTGCTATTGTCATGATTTTGACGAAGATTAATGATCTTGGATTTAATAATGCAATTCTAAGATATGGTTCTGAGCGAGAGAAGACAGAAGAGAAGAACTTTATCTACTCATTTACCCTAAAATATAAGTTTCTCATATCAATATTTATTGTTTTAATTGGAGTTTTATTTTCAGGAGCGATTACTAAATTATTTAACTTTTCAGATCCACTAATAATTTTGGTAGCTCTAACAATTGGAGTTTCCACAGTTTACTACGAACATCTATTGAATACTTTACAATCATTGCACAGATTTAATCAAGCTATATTTATTAATATCATTCAAGCCAGCACCAAATTGGTGTGGGCCATAACACTTTTAATTACAGGAATAACTTCATCATTAATGACTTTCACTTGGTATGTTGCCGCACCAATAGTGCCAGTACTTTTTTGGAAAAGGTTTGTAACTAAAAGTACTGTCATAAATTTCAAAACTCATAATTATAAATTACAAAATCAAATACTAATGCTAGCAAAGCATTCTGCGGTAGACTTGATCGCTACTGGATTTATTGAAAACATTGACGTTTTATATTTACAAAAATATTTAAGTACCTATGAGGTTGGTTTGTATTCTGGAGTATCTCGAATAGCAATGATATTTGCACTTATTGCATACTCTTTGGGTAATGTCCTGTACCCAAGAGTCGCTAAATACAAAAATAAAGAAGACATTAAAACTTTTATTAAAAAGGCATTTGTCATCGTAGCACTTTCAGCAATCGGATTTCTTTTATTTTTACCTTTTGGCAAATTAACAATTCTACTGACCATTGGATCCGAATATATTTCTGGTCTTAACATTCTTTATCTTCTAACTGCTTCCTCATTCATTGCAGTCGCAGTCGTACCATTCATTGCCTTATTCTTTAGTTTCAAAGCAAACTGGTATTTCTCGGTTAGCGGTGTTTTGCAACTTATTCTTGTACTTATTGGCAATACTATTTTTGTGCCCAAATATGGCCTTGAGGCAGCTGCGTGGACAAGGATAGTTACTAGGGTGATGTTGTTGGTATTCACCTTAGTTACTAGTATGATTTTATATAAGAAAACCTATCCTCAAAAATTACAGCAATAGAAACTAATTTACTTCTTCGGTTATCTCAGTAAATTTATAAGGATCTTCGGCATTATTAAAAATGAATGCGCGATTATCAAGAATTGGTAGATTAGTCTTAAAATAATAATTAAAAATCATTCTAAAGGTGTTTACGGGACTCATCCCATCAGTAAAACCTAATTTTTTATAATCAACAGGTTCATTCCATGCATCTTTATCGGGCATATAAATAGAATTGAGAATTCTTGCATGTATTTTATATGAATCAGTATTATTAGGAAGAATTGCAGTTTCTCCACCTTCATTAAAATATTCTTGAGGAAGGTAGGGACCTTCGTCAGATTGAAAAATTACAACTGAAGGTCTATCTGAATTTGATCGAATAGCAACTATTAATTTTTCCATTATTAAATTAGCACAATTTAACTCTACTAAATAACCCTCCATGGGGGATTGTTTTCTAATCTCATCAAATGTTAAGGGTTTGCAACTTGTTGAAAACGTGTTCGGTTCATGGGGAATTAAAAAATGTGCAAAAACAAATTTAGGAGGATCGTCATTCTTTGCAATCATTCGATCGAGACGATAGTCAAGGTTTAGTGATATCAAATTCAATCTTTCGACTCCTGAATAAATTTGTTTAGACTCAAAAATTCCACGAAAAACATTTAATAAAGTTCTTTCGTATATATATAAATGAAACTCATCAAAGTCGGAAAATAAATTAATATTTTTATCAGCAAAATCACTTCTTTTTGTCCCATCCCAAAAACTTCCCACTAAATCAAACTCATATCCATTTTGTTTTAAAAATCTAGCAACTAAATTATCTTGAATTAAATTTTCATATACAACATTTCTATCCTTGTGGTTTTTTCCTATTAAATTTTCTAATGAATATAAATAATCCATATTCAAAGATGATGATAAAGATAGATATGTGTTTGGATAGTTTGCTATGCTATCTTTTCCCACCCAAAATCCCTTATTTTCCAAAGAAACTAATTCTGCATTATTATCAAAATTAAAATATTCTTGCAAAATATCTTCTCTTCCATATCTATCAAATATCACATAATAGATATCGGGTCTCATACCCAAAGAAATATTTGAAGAATCTATGTTTGATACATTTGTCGATAAATATTCTTGAATTTTTCTTGATGCTAAATAGCTTTTTATCTCAAATGGAATTATTTGAATTAAATTTAAAATTACCAACGAAATTGCGATAATGTTGATAAATTTTGAGAATTCAGAAGGGAAATGTTTAATTTTAATTATTAGAATACCTATTAAGAATAAAAATATTCCATTAAATAGTATAAGAAACAAATTTAAACTTATTGGCAAATAATTAGCTAAACTCGAATCTCCAAGTTTTAAGTATATATAGCCGTATGAAAAAAATAACAGAATCCATACGGAAGTAATAAAACTGGTTTTCTTATCTTCTACAAATATAAGCTTGATAATAGAAAAACTAATAATAGCAAAAAATATTGAATAAAACAAAGGAATGAACAATCTTGAAATTCCTAATTGATCCATGTTATATGTAAAAATAGCCAAAGTAGGAAACATTGAAAGAAGTATGGGAGAAATTAAACCATTAATTTTTTTCATTAATTTTAGATTTTTTTTTCATTAAATATATTTTTCTTAACGAACCCTTTTTCACAGATTTCTTTTCTAGAATATCAAAGTATTTCAGGAATACTTTCTCGAATGACTCTTCATCATAACTAGGAAAAATATCTTCTCTGCTTGACAAAAGAATCTTAACTTTGGAATCAGTTTTTGGCACAAACTCAATAATAAGATATTTTCCTAAATTAACAAAGAATTTTGCTAATTGTTCAAAAGGAACATTGTTTGAAATTGACAAATGATGAATAAGCGCCAAAGCCATGATTAGATCACTGGGGCCTCTTTCAAGCAGTGATTTCCTTTCTTTAAAATTCCATCCTAAGCTTGGCGTAGGATTTGTCAAATCCATGATTAAAGGTAATATGTGCTTTTCATTCTTTTTTTTAACATTTAGATAATTGTATTCGACTGCTAGGGGGTCGATATCAAAACAAACTGTTGAAATATTCACATCGCTGGCGAGCCTACTAAATTCACCCGTGTTACCTCCCAAGTCCCATACACTTTTGGGTCTAGCTTTCTCAATCATTTTTTTAATAATGCTTTTTTTCATATTAAATGCAGATTCTGAATAATTGGTGAAATTGTAATAATTTTCCCACTCAGTCTTTGACTTTATATGTTTGAGATTTGAAATTAACTTGCTCAAATTTTCTAATATTCCTAATTGCATAGTTTTAGATATTTTAGGAATGAATTTTGATGTTTTATCACCCTTATCTGCATATGATTTTTGATTTTTTGAATGAATATAAATATGAGATAAGATTGAAAAATTAAATAAAGTTGATTTTGGCAATAATTTGCTAACTAAATCCAGTGGAATACCATCTAAGAATATTTTACTCAATTGATTTAATCGAAGGTCTGTCTTTGACTGAAGGAGTAAAGGACCCAAAAAATGCTGACAAAATTGTTGATATGCAATCCACGGACTATTATTTTTATATTTTTCAAAAGACAAAAGATCTATTAGGAGTGGTTCTCCATTTAAAAATTGAATATTGTATGCACTTGCATCCTTTAGTGACATATTATGCTCTAAAGATATTCTCTGAACTTTTAGTGTTAATAAAGCTGCATCTTTTAATTGAGAAAACGACCATTCGTAGGGATAAGAAATAAATGGAATTTTAACAACCTTCAAACATTTGTAACCGAAATTAATTTCATTATATTCATTAAACGGTAGAATTAATTTTTCATCTATTAGTATTTTGCTCAAACCAGATTTAATAAACTCAATATAATTCTCCTTATATTGCTCGTTTATTTTTCTGTAAACATTATTTTTGTTGTAAAACACAAATCCGCTTGGATCACGAAAAGAACCTGGATCTTTTATTGAAATATCTTTTTTTTGTAACATGATTCGTCTATTTTTGTTTGTTTTTTTTAAATAAATTTTTAAAAAAAGAAGCTATCTGCTTAAAATAGGTTTTAAGCAGATAGCCTCCGCCCACGCTCAAACCTATTACTAATTGAGTGATATAGCTACCTATTCCTGGGTCCAAATAGGCATGCACAGGTTTGGCTAGCACAAATAAGAAAAGTATTAACGAAAAAATAAGTTCAGACATATTTGTACATCTTAACAAGAATATTCAATAAATGAAACAAAGAAAATAATATCACTTACATTCGGATAATTATTTAATGTAAAATGTAAATAATATTGTTATTATATGCAAATTAAGATTAATAAACACACGCTTCTCTCAATTACTTTCATTTTTATATTATTTTTAATTTACAACTATACTTTATTTTTTAATATATCAACTGGACTCACTGATTGGCTTGATTACCCCCTAATGGTTTATATCTTGGAACAGAATATCAAACATATTTCGACACTTGATTTTGCCAATTTTGGCAATATTTCGATGTATTATCCATCGCCCGGTGGTATGTACTTCACCGATCTATTATTACCTCAAAGTTTAATTGGACTACTAATCTATCCTTTCACAAATAACTACATTCTTATTCATAATATTGTTTTTTTTATCATGGCACTCTTGAACATCATTTCACTACATTTTTTCTGGTCAAAGATATTTAAAGAGAAGATTATTGTTTCTCTGCTGTCTCTAATGTTCGTTTTTTCTACATATACTTTTTCAATGTACTACCACTATCAAATGCTTTCATATAGTTTCTTTTTCTTTTCACTTGGAATATTACTTTCTGCCAAATCTAATAAACACTATTTATTATCTGGAATATTTTCTGGCTTACAATTTCTAGCTAGTGCTTATTTGGGAATCTACTCAGTCACAACCACGTTAATCTTTTATTTTTGGCAATTATATAAAGAAAGAAATTTCAGAAGGACAATTAAAACTGGGTTGTTATTTTTAGTTGGATTTCTAATTATCGCTGGCTATTTTTTGTTTAAATTTGTCGAAATTAAGAAAATTAATAACATCCAAAGAACTGCTGACTTATATGTTAATTCATCAATGCAGATTACCGACATATTTTTTAATCAATTACCTAGTATTTGGACGAACACATTTTATTACAAAATTAATAAATATAGCCACCGTCTTGGAAATGAAATTTTCAGTATTGGTTATATTCTTTTATTTGTTTCATTGTTTGGAGCCTACACCTTAAAGAAAACTAAGCTTGATAAAAAAGATCAGTACATTAAAGGCTTTCTTCTACTATTATTGGCATGGGGAATAATTGCAGTTTTAGGACCTAGGCTCACAATTAATGGCAATTATTTAGGAACTCCTCTTCCTTATATTTTACCTTTAAAACTCACGCCTTTTTTTGAAGCATTAAGAGTAGTTTCTAGATGGTTTTTTCTAATTCAAATAGTTTTACTTTATTTCGTTGGCCATACCTTTGAACATCTTTTCAATAAATACTCATTTAATAAAGCGATTCAAATTATGGTATTAATTCTGGTTCTTTATTCAATTGAAATAGTTCCCGTTAAACATAGGCAGATAGTAAATACATATAAAGATTATGGATATGATCAAATAATTGCTGGCTGCACTGAAAATGACGTAGTTTTGGAGTACCCATTTTCACCAGAATCACCAGTTACCACTATCGAGCAAAGCCTGGAATACTGGACAAAAATGCTGCTGAATCAGATGCATTATGACTGCCGGCTAGTTAACGGTTATAGTGGATTTCAACCAAAACACATTAGCGATTTTATTGATAATTTCAATAATGCAGTTTTGCGAGAAGATATCCCGGCTATTAAAGAATTACTTAAACAAAAAGATGTAACTTTCGTAAAGATAAATAGAAATCATTTGTTACCAGCTTCAATTGAAACTCTGAAAACTATATTTATAAGAGATGAATTTGAAGTGTTAGAACATGATTTGGAATATCTAATAATTAAGGTTTTGTAAATTTTTTCTATGATCAAAGTCAAAAACTATTTATTAGTAATAATTTCCTTTATAAGTATTGTCACCATTTTATATTTATTTAGATGGGTATTTTTTGTTCAATCTGACATCTCATACTTAGACAACTTATATTCATTTTCTCAATGGTCTATTCCGCTTAGCTCAAGAATTATGGGAGATGCTTATCTATATCAACATTCTGGAATAAATTTACTAAAAGATTTTGAACCTTTTAGTATCAACCCAGAAACTCCAATATTTGGAAAAATCTTGCTAGCTTTATCAATTAAATTTTTTGGTAATCCACATATATTCTCCATCATTTCGCTTATCATTCTATTGATTACTCTCAATGCGCTTGCTAAACGATATTTTAATTTTAACAATTGGAATAGAAAATTATTACTTCTTTTAGTTGGTACATCTCCAATCATTATTTCACAAATTCCAGACACGATAATGGATTTACCACATGTAGCACTTTTTTTAATACATCTTTACTTTCTATTTCATGCGGTAAAATCAAAGAAAAGATATCAAATCATTTTGGATATTTTCATTTCTGGCCTTTCTCTTGGAGCTATGTCTGCGACAAAGATTGCTGTTTATCTACCGATAATATATGTGATTGATTTATGGTACCTTTGGAAGAATAAAAAAATACTATATATTATTGAAATTATTCTTATTTCTATTGCTATATACATCCTTATTTATTATCCATATATTCTGAAACACGGAATTATAGACTGGCTAAAAGCTCAAAAATGGGTATTAAATTTTTATTTAAATTCAGAAGTAAATGCATTTAAAGGCATGATTCTGATTACAGCCTTTTCAGGTTGGTATAAAGGCTGGTGGGGAGAAGGCTGGACAAGAGTACCTTTGTGGACTGGAAGTTGGGGGATTGGCATAATTGCAACTTGTATTCAGCTTAAAAATTTACTCATCAAAAAAAATAAGATTTCTAATGAAATTAAATATTTATTATTTGTGTCAATATCATTGCTTGGATTATTATTTTTCCTTCCTTTCTGGTATAGATATTTTGTTTTTTTTGTACCGATGTTCTGGATAATATTATTAAATTGGAATAAGAATAATATAATTTCTCTACTATTAGTTCTATTTCCCTTAATAAACATTCTCGTGATTTCATCAAATAGTTTAAAATTTGGCTCCGATAATTTTTACTCTCTTTGGGAAAAAGGTTCATATCAAGATATGTATGAATACTTTTCAAACAATCTCAAAGTAAAAATAAGTAGAAATAATTATGCGGAAATTCAAGACCGTCGCCTCATAGAAAACCAAGTATTTTCTATAAACGTAATTGATTATAATATTTTTGAGAAAAGTTTTGGTTCTATTTCAGAATCTGTTACTGTCATAGAAACATCATTTGATCAAGTTTCAAAGTCCAATTATGTGGTTATTTGGAAACTCAATAATTCTCGATGGGAAATAGATTCAATAAAAGAATCTTCTCAAAATATTGAAAATAAAATAGTTTCTGAAGATGGTTATGTTTGTATTAATCCAACAAAAGTAAGTGACTGGTCAGATGTGTATAACCAAGCTTCAAAATTATTAGAAATTTCAGTTGCGGAAGCTAGTATTCTAACAATGAAATTAGTTCCAAAAGATTATTGTATTCCTCTAGGGACATACGATCATAAATTGCAGGCTAAAGACTTGCAATTAGATCCTGGAGTTAAATTGATCGATATTACAAATATCAACGCATTATAAAAAGAATATTCCACTTTTCTTAGTAGAATAATCTAAACATAAAGACAGATCTTGCCAACTCGCCTAAATCCAATTAAACTGGATGTATGACTGAAAGCAACACCTCCAAAAAAACCTCTCCCTTTGTAGAATTTACCAATGAGAAACCCGACTTACGCAAAAAAGAGCCACCTCTTTTGACTGTCCAAGTTACCAATCCGGTGACATATCTTAAAAGTTGGTGGAAAAAAGTAATGGGGAATGAAGGAGTTGATTTTCATTTCAAAATCAAACCTCTGACTGCTATTGCGATGACCGTAATAATTGCCACATTTGGTTTTGGCGTAGGCAAGATTAGTTTCACTCCTCAGAAACCATTTATTAAATATGTGCCTACAATTATTACTGCTCCAGTACCAACTCCAAACCCCTGGAGAGAAACAGCTTTCTCTGGAACTTTGAGATTTTCTGCTACAGAGAATCGATTTTATCTTCTTACTACTTCTTCGGAAGCAGTCAATCTTGATGTACTGGAAAGTGTAGACTTTAAAAAATTTATCGGTAGAAGAATTTTTGCGACTGGTAAATATAATTCTGATACTCACACTCTGATAGTAAACGATGCTGCCGACCTAGAATTACTACCCAAGCAAGTTGAGATAATTCCAGTTGCTGTGCCGGCAATTCCAACTGCAACTCCAATGACAGAACCA
>Ga0210005_1000305_pt1 | contig 42520 bp, 38 predicted proteins | sample CryGey02umfilter_3_FD_183961 | JGI IMG/M metagenome (GOLD analysis project Ga0210005, IMG submission 183961) | Groundwater microbial communities from aquifer in Utah, USA - Crystal Geyser 4/9/14 0.2 um filter (SPAdes) (version 3) | ecosystem: Environmental > Aquatic > Deep subsurface >... | reverse complement strand
ACACTACTATAAAACGATACAAAACGTGTCATGGTGAGCCCGTCGAACCATCACGTTTTGGCTTTGTGTCGCCCTTCGACGAGCTCAGGGTGACACAAAGCATATGCCAAATTATGGTTGTTCAGCTATAGTTGCTTTTTTAATGGAATATTTTCCTCTTAAGATTGAGAAGATGGTGCATAGCAGGTTTAAAAACGAGCATTCTTTCCGGCGGGAATTCCACGTACTGACCGCCGAACTTTTCTTTGAATGCGGTCACTCCTGCCCAAGGGTGATGAGATGTATTGTTTGGTGTTACTCCGAAGAGATCGTAGGAAATTGCTCCTTTTCGCTTACAAAAACGAAGAGTTTCCCATTGCAGCACGTAGGGCGCCATAATTGCCCTGTGAGCGTGGTCCGATGCTCCGTAGTAGTAGATTGCCTCATTCTCCCAAATAACGCCCAAAAGACCTGCTATGGGGTCTGTTTTTTCCGGTATGTATGCAAAAAGAAGAAAACTGCCTTCGAGATTGCGTAAAAAGTGTCGGTAACTTTCGGAAAGAGGAGTTATAAAATTATCTCGCTTCGCCGTGCCTGCATGCAGGGCAATGAACGCATCTATATCGTCCGATTCTCGCACCGCTATTCCATGCTTCTGTCCCACCTTAATATTGTATCTTCCCTTCGGTTTCATTCGTGCAAGCAGTTCCTCTTCGGATACGGTGAGATCCACAATCAACGTTGCTTCGGGGTAGACGTAGCGTCCAGAAACCTTTCCCACAGAGAGACTGCGTACGGGGCAAGAGACATACAGACTTATGCATTTTTCCCGAGACGCAATTTGCGCCACATCGGTGACGAATGCTTCAGCTGTTTGTGCCGATACATTCTCTCCCCACAAAGGGCCGTAGGGGATATCCCACGTGGAAAGTCCCAGTGTCGTGGTGTCCGGTATTACCAGTCCTGCGCAGTCTATTTTCTCGGTTCCCGACACGTAAATACGCACGTCTTTTCCCAGAGATTCCTGATATGTTTTCCACGCAAGTGATTGCCACAGCGAGCGATTGGGGTGGGAGGATATCCATTCGTCATACGCGTCCAGTTCTTCCTGTGTTTTCAGTTGGCGCACTGTCATACTGACACTGTAGCAAGGTCACATTGGGTGCGCGATGCGAGTGAGAACTATTGCCTGCTTTTTATGCATCTGCCACACTGGTTTCCCGCATTTCCCCCATGTCCATGCCGTACACATTACAGTCTCTCCCTTACGCTTACGATGCTCTCGAGCCTCATATCGATGCTCGCACCATGGAAATTCACCACACCAAGCATCATCAAGGCTATATTACAAAGGTCAATGCTGCTTTGGAGGGTACGGAGTGGGAGGGCAAGCCGATAGAAGAAGTCATCATGAATCTCAGTGCCATTCCGGAAGATAAGAGAGTGGCAGTGCAGAACAATGGCGGAGGACATGCGAATCACAGTTTGTTCTGGTCTGTGCTCAGCCCCGAAGGAGGCGGTGAACCGACGGGAGAGCTGGCAGATGCCATGGCGAAGTCTTTCGGCAGTTTTTCGGATTTTCAGGAAGCGTTCGGAGCTGTTGCCGCAGGACGTTTCGGTTCGGGATGGGCGTGGCTCCTTGTGAGCGGAGGAGATTTGCACATCGAAAGTACCGCAAACCAAGACAGTCCTTTAAGCGAGGGAAAGACACCGATTTTAGGGCTGGATGTCTGGGAACATGCGTATTATTTGCACTACCAAAATCGTCGTCCCGACTACATTACCGCCTTTTGGAATGTGGTGAATTGGGAAGAGGTGCAAAGGCGATATAGGGCTGCGCGCTAGCAGAGGAGATTTCGGATGCCGGTACATCCTCATAGCTGCATGCGGGAAAACGTTAAGTCTGCTGCACGTCGTGTACACTCCCCCTTCCAAAACAGATGTTTTTCTTGACGAATACGCCGCTTTGCCCGAGAATCCTCGGGAATTGCAGTGGCTTCGATTGTGTTTTGAGTGCTGCGCCCGTCTTTTACCTTCCGGTATGAGCCCTTCTGTGGGTTTCTCACCGACATTCCTCCTCATAGTTTCTTATGGCCACCAAGAAACCCGCAGCGAAAAAAACAGTAAAAAAGACAGTAAAGAAGGCAGCTCCCGCTCCAAAGGCGAAGCCCATTGCAAAAAAGGCAGCTCCGGCAAAACCGGCTCCTAAGCGTACCGTAGCTAAAAAACAGCCTGCAAAGGCAGGGGCGGCGAAGAAGAGCTCCGCAGGCAAGCGTGCGTACATTATGCATGTCACAGAGTCGGTGCTTCCGCAGGTTCATCCGCATGTGGTACCGCCCACAGGCCGTACTCCTGCCGTATTTAAGGGGCTTCCTGCCCATCTGCAGCCTGTAAAAGTGGAAGACGGACGTGTCTATATGACTCCGGATTCTCATACGGATCTGCCATCGCTCATTGAAATGCAGCTCCAAAGCTACCGATGGTTCCTGACAGAAGGTCTGAAAGAATTGTTGGAAGAAATTACTCCCATCACAGATTTCTCCACGAAGAAAATGGAGCTGCGTATTCTTGGCCACACATTCGATGCGCCAAAATACGACCCTGCGACGTGCAGACGTCGTAACTTAAGCTACGAAGCAGTCATGAAAGGTCATGTGCAGCTCATTAATAAGGAGACCGGAGAAATTAAGGAGCAAGATGTCTTCCTTGGTTCCATTCCTCTTATGACAGAGAACGGAACATTTATTGTCGGTGGTATAGAACGTGTGGTGGTGCACCAACTGGTACGCAGCCCCGGTGTGTTCTTCTCAAAAATGACGGACGTCACCAAGTACCATGCGGCAAAAATTATCCCTAAACGCGGAGTATGGCTCGAAATTGAGACGGATAGAAAGGGTATTATTGCCTGTAAAATCGACCGTAAGAGGAAAATCCCCATTACGCAGCTTCTGCGTGTATTCGGATACGACACAGACGATAAAATCCTCAGTCTCTTTGCGGACGTCACGAAGGATAAAGACTTCATCTTAAACACGTTGGAAAAAGATTCCGCTCGTACAGTGGAGGATGCATACCAGAGTATTTACCGTCGTATCCGTCCCGGAGATTTGGCTACGCCCGAGAATGCGAAACAGCTCATAGACGGACTCTTCTTCGATTTTAAGAAGTACGATATGGGTACCATTGCTCGGTACAAGCTCAACCGTCGCTTTAAAACAAACGTGCCAAGTGACGAGGAACACCGTGTATTCCAAGTGAAAGACTTCACGGAAATTCTGCGAGAACTCGTCCGATTGAACAATGGTGAGGGTATAGCCGACGATATCGACCACCTGAGCAACCGTCGCGTACGTAGCGTGGGTGAACTGGTTCAAAACAAGTACCGTGTGGGTCTCGTACGAACGGAACGCATTGTGAAAGATCGTATGACAGTGATGGATCAGGAGACAGTAACCCCCATGCAACTTATTAACTGCCGACCTATCACAGCGGCGATGCGCGAATTTTTCGCATCTTCTCAGTTGTCTCAATTCATGGATCAGACAAACCCGATCGCGGAATTGGCTCACAAGCGTCGTCTTTCTGCCATGGGTCCGGGAGGACTTTCCCGCGAGCGCGCGAGCTTCGATGTTCGTGACGTGCACCCCAGTCACTTCGGACGTATTTGTCCCATTGCGACTCCGGAAGGTCCGAACATCGGATTGGTTGTTCACCTTGCGGGACACGCGCGTGTAAACGAGTACGGATTCTTGGAAACGCCGTACCGTGAAGTAAGCAATACCGTTCCGTTGGACGCAGAGAAGTTGTACGGTCGTATTATCGGAGAAGATGTGAAGGACGGACGTAAAATTATCATCAAAGAAAATGAGGTCGTCGATAAAAAAGAGACCGCGAAAAAAATTGTGTCCCTGCTTAAAAAGGCGGGTGCCAAGAGTGTTCCTGTTCGCGGGTATGTCACCGGAAAAGTGGAGTATGTGGATGCGGAATACGAACGACACATTACCATTGCGCAGTCCCAGTCGAAGCTGACTGCACTCGGTGAAATTACCACCACTCGTGTCTCTGCCCGCAAGAGCGGAGAACCCGTGTTCTCTCATGTGCGAGAAGTCACGCATATCGACGTGTCTCCCAAGCAGATTTTGTCGCTTTCCACAGCGCTTATTCCGTTCTTGGAACACGACGATAACACGAGGGCATCTATGGGAACGAACATGCAACGTCAGGCAGTACCGCTCGTGAAGCCACACTCTCCGTACGTCGGTACGGGTGTGGAAGGGCTCACAGCTCGTGCATCCGGTCATGCGCTTCTGGCGGACGAGGAAGGAGAAGTGACCTACGCAGACAGCAATGAAATTTCTGTGGTCTACAAGTCCGGACGAAAAGAAATCTACGGTCTGCAGTCATTTGTACGCAGTAACCAAGGTACATGTTTCAATATGCGCCCCCGTGTACGGCGCGGAGAGAAGGTTCGCAGAGGAGACAGTCTCGCAGACGGTGCTTCCGTGCAGAGCGGAGAACTTGCTCTGGGTCAGAACTTGCTGGTCGCCTATATGTCCTGGCAAGGGTACAACTTCGAGGATGCCATCATTATTTCAGATCGTGTGGCACGCGAAGGTCTCTACGATTCCATTCACATTGAGTCGTACACAACCGATGTGCGCGATACCAAACTCGGTGCCGAAACCGTTACCAGAGATATCCCGAATGTCGGAGAAACCAAGCTGAAAGATCTCGATATAGACGGTATTGTCCGTATCGGTGCCACGGTGCACGAAGGAGACATTCTTGTCGGTAAAATTACACCGAAAGGTGAAACCGAACTGACTCCGGAAGAGCGTCTGTTGCAGGCAATCTTCGGTGATAAAGCAAAAGATGTGAAAGACAGTTCACTCAGACTCCCCGGTGGAGCAGGAGGAAAAGTGGTGGATGTGCACATCTTCGACCGTGCGGAAGGAGACGAGCTTTCTACCGGTGTCATAAAGCAGATTAAAGTCTTCGTCGCACAAACCCGTAAGGTTCAGGTGGGAGACAAGATGGCAGGACGCCACGGAAACAAAGGAGTTATCTCCCGTATTGTTCCGCAGGAAGATATGCCGTTTCTGGAAGACGGAACCCCGGTCGATGTCATCTTGAACCCTCTCGGTGTGACCTCCCGTATGAACATCGGTCAGATTCTGGAAACTCACCTCGGATGGGCTTGTGAAAAACTCGGTGTGAAAATGGCCACTCCTGCCCTCGACGGTATTCCTACGAAACTTATAGGAGACTTCCTGGAGCAGGCAGGTCTGCCACGAGATGGAAAAGTGCAACTGTTCGACGGTAATACGGGTGAACCGTTTGCGCACAGAACAACGGTCGGACAGGTGTACATGCTCAAACTTCTCCACCTTGTGGAAGACAAAATACACGCAAGAAGCGTCGGACCGTACTCTCTTGTTACGCAGCAGCCTCTCGGAGGAAAAGCGCAGCATGGAGGACAGCGTTTCGGAGAAATGGAAGTCTGGGCCCTGGAAGCTTACGGTGCGGCTCATACGTTGCAGGAAATGCTTACCATTAAGTCAGATGATGTCATCGGACGTTCCAAAGCGTACGAAGCGATCGTAAAAGACGAACCGATTCGACGCCCTTCCATTCCGGAATCTTTCAACGTTCTTGTAAAAGAACTGCAGGCACTCGGTCTCAAGGTGGACTTGCTCAAGTTCAAAGACGAAGTGGAAGCAGATGAGCGCGTTACGGTTGAATCCGATGAAGTCGAAACCATAGAACTTGCATCTCGTGTGACTGCGGAAGAAGAAGCGGAAGAAATAGTGCCGACCGAAGATCAAATAAGTGAGCTCAGTGAAGTCGGTATGGAAAGCGCGGAAGAAGTAGTCGCAGGTATAGAAGAAGGTGCCGAAGTAGAGGCATCCGGAGTGACTGCCAAAGAAGAAATGGCAGATGCTGCGAGCGAGAAGTCCATGGAATCGGCATAAGAAAGCGATTGTTAGCGAGTAGCGGTTAGCGAGTAGTCTTCCTACTCATTGCTAACCGCTATCAGCTATACGCTAATCGCTGGCATCCCACTGCCAATCGTTCTATTATTTTGGTGTCATTTCCATTGAATGTATGAAATCAGTCAATAAGGTCATGCTCCTCGGCAACATCACCAGAGATCCGGAACTCAAAAGTACGACAGGAGGACAATCTGTTGCAACGTTTGGTTTGGCAACAAATCGTGTATGGCGAGATGCGGACGGAGAAAAGCGCAGTTTGCCCGAATATCACAACATAGTGGTGTGGGGCAGCCTCGCAGAATTTACGAGTCAGTTCGTACGCAAAGGAAAGCCGCTCTACATAGAAGGGTACTTAAAGACACGCAGTTGGGACGGCGGCGAAGGTACGAAAATATTCAGAACAGAGGTTGTGGCGGAGAATATCATTCTCCTTGGCCCCAAAGATAGTGACGGAGAAGAGGAGCATCCGGATGTCGCAGATATGCACCATCACGACATTCCGTTGCCCGACGACGAGAGCTAAAAAACGGTTTATGAAAAAAGTTCGTATTTTTCAGAGTGAACGGCCTTTTTTCTTGACCGCTTTCTACGCCTCAGTACAATGCCTTCGCTCTATGATTTCTCGTTCCCACCCGCAGGAATCGCGGTCCTCATAATTTGAGGACACTAACGGATTCTGCGGGTGTGCGTGAGCCACCCGCTTTTTTTATCTCCAAGCGGAAAGAGAGCGTGTGATCCTTCACAGCACAGGCACGAAAAATATTGCATTAATCACATGGTTATCGTGTGAGCACGTCCTGCTCGCTCGGTGACATGTGAACAGTATTCGCGTCGTATTTATACGGTGTGAAAAGAAGAAAAAACGTTACTCATGCGCATTACATGGATGCCTCGACTCTATACTCCGATGAAGGACGTGGCCAGCTGCGATATGCCTCGGTAAGCCGCTAGGCAGGCGTTATTAGCCGAGGATTTCCGAATGAGGAAACTCCTCCGCCGTCATGGGCGGAGACCGGAGAGCTTGCTCTCCGGAGGTCACTCTGTGAACTGAAACATCTCAGTAACAGAGGAAAAGAAATTAACAAAGATTCCCTAAGTAGTGGCGAGCGAAAGGGGAACAGGCCAAACCCCATTGTTTTATTGATGGGGGGTTGTAGGGCCCCGATATCCGATTGATTCTGTATAAATGAATGAGCCTGGAACGGACAGCCAAAGAGGGTGAGAGCCCCGTAATTGAAATACAGGAGCACGGTAGGGAGTCCCTGAGTAGGGTCGGACACGTGAAATCCGGCCTGAATCTGGGTGGACCACCATCCAAGCCTAAATAGGTATAGAGATCTATAGCGAATAGTACCGCGAGGGAACGGTGAAAAGCACCCCGGAAGGGGGATGAAATAGACCCTGAAATGTAATGCGTTCAAGGAGCTGGAGCCCTTTATGGGTGACAGCGTGCCTTTTGCATAATGAGCCAAGGAGTTAGTTGTTAGTGGCTGGTTAAGGCAGAGTTAGCCGGAGCCAGAGCGAAAGCGAGTCCGAATAGGGCGCATATAGTCGCTAGCACTAGACCCGAAACCGGGTGAGCTACCCATGGGCAGGGTGAAGGGCGCCCAACGGCGTCTGGAGGCCCGAACCCACGCATGTCACAAGATGCGGGGATGACCTGTGGGTAGGGGTGAAAAGCCTATCGAACCCGGAGATAGCTGGTTCTCTTCGAAATGCCTTTAGGGGCAGCCTCGTTTTGCAAGATGGGGGGTAGAGCTACTGTTTGGATGCGGGGGTCTCCTCGACCTACCAAATCCTGGCAAACTCCGAATACCCATCCTTAGAAAACGGGAGTGAGACGGTGACGGCAAATCGCCATCGTCGAGAGGGAAACAACCCAGATCATCTGCTAAGGTCCCTAATGATAGTTAAGTGTGAAAGGAGGTGTAGGTGCATGGACAACCAGGAGGTTGGCTTAGAAGCAGCCATCCTTTAAAGAAAGCGTAACAGCTCACTGGTCGATTGCACTTATGCGCCGAAAATTTAACGGGGCAAAACTATCTACCGAAGCAATGAGTGTGCTTTTTAGCACGCAGTAGAAGAGCGTTCTGTTCAGCAGTGAAGCAGTACTGCGAGGTATTGTGGAGCGGACAGAAGTGAGAATCTTGGCATGAGTAACTACTAGGCAGGTGAAAACCCTGCCCGCCGAATCCCCAAGGGTTCCCACGCAACGTTAATCGGCGTGGGGTTAGTCGGGCCTAAGGTGAGGCCGAAAGGCGTAACCGATGGACAACAGGTTAATATTCCTGTACCTCATGGAAATCGATCAAGGGTGCCGTTTGATAGTTTGGCAGGCCTCTGCTTCCTCCTTCGGGAGGCTGGCATGTCCGTCAGAAAGGACGATGGTAACCTAGGAGCGGTATGACGGAGCGGGAACACCAGAGCGTATGTATTGACTGTACGTGTAACACGTAAGGCGTTAATTCCGGTAGGCAAATCCGCCGGAAGAGCTAAGCGTGGATGCCAATTGTCCGCCTCAGGCGGATGAGTCTGAATGTTTCTGCTTCCAAGAAAACTGTCGCTTCGAGAGTTTCATGAGACCGTACCGCAAACCAACACCGGTGGGGTGGTCGAGTAGACCAAGGCGAACGAGTAATTCCGCGTTAAGGAACTCGGCAAAACAGCGTCCGTAACTTCGGGATAAGGACTGGCGTTCTCTATTACGGGGAGCGCCCGCAGCAAAAGAGCTCAGGCGACTGTTTACCAAAAACACAGGTCCCTGCTAAGTCGCAAGACAACGTATAGGGGCTGATGCCTGCCCAGTGTCAGAAGGTTACGTGAGGGGGTTTACGCCCTTGATCTAAGCCCTGATGAACGGCGGCCGTAACTATAACGGTCCTAAGGTAGCGAAATTCCTTGTCGGGTGGTTGGCAATAACTTGCCCGAATGACGAGTAATCGTCACACCAAGGAATGAGTTGTGTTGATCAAAACAGTTTATTAATTTCTTTGCGCAGCTGAGTTTTATATATTTTATTGATCGTATACCACCAATAGTGAAAACGTTGCTATATGCTGGAATATCCGGTGCCGTGAAGTCTTTGTACTTCATGGCGAGAATGACGCACTACGCGCAAGCGTGACAATGTGACGTCTGCGGACAATCAGCAGGAAACCTTACGTATGTAAGGGCTCCTCAGAGACTCTACGCAACGCCCCCGCGAAGCCCGATCTGGGCGAAGTGGGGTGATGATATAGTCCGATCCCTATGGCGACATAGGGTGCAGAGAAGTTCTGCAGTTACACTTCGAGATGTGCTTTCAGCGCTCCTCAGTGTGACAACACGCGTGGAACGGGAACTCCAACCAATATAATAAGTACATCGCGAAGGGCGGCTTTGCCGGCCTGGAGCGATACCTTAAAAGGGAAGGAGAGCCCGTGAGAGGAAACCGTAGGTTTCCTTTCACGAATAGTGAAGTTCCGACCCGCACGAATGGTATAACGGTCTGAGCACTGTCTCAACGCGGAGCTCGGTGAAATTGCAGTCCCGGTGCAAATGCCGGGTAGACTACGGAAGGACGAAAAGACCCTATGAAGCTTTACTATAAGCTGACATTGTATCACTGGTTTCTTTGTGCAGAATAGGTGGGAGGCTTTGAAGCGGGGGCGTTAGCCCCTGTGGAGCCAACTTTGAGATACCACCCTTTGGTTCTGTTGATACTCACCCCGTCTCTGAAACGGAGAGGGGGACAGTGTTTGCCGGGTAGTTTAACTGGGGCGGTTGCCTCCTAAAATGTAACGGAGGCGTGCAATGGTCCACTAGCGCCGGATGGAAATCGGCGTTGTCGTATAATCGCATAAGTGGGCCTGACTGTGAGGCTTACAGGCCGAGCAGGGACGAAAGTCGGTGATAGTGATCCGGCACCTTTGACACTGATTTATTAGTGTCATTCCACGTGGGTGGGGTGTCGCTCATCGGATAAAAGTTACTCTAGGGATAACAGGCTGATCGCTCCCAAGCGCCCACAGCGACGGAGCGGTTTGGCACCTCAATCGGGGTGCTACAGAAGTAATTCTGTACCAAAAATTCGGCTTATAACGGTGAAACCGTCACGAGCAATTGTGGAAATTTATTTGCTCGTCGGCAATACCGTGGGAAGTCCTCCGCCAACAGCGGAGTGACCCCGTAACGACTGACCCGAAAGGGGAGAGCCTTTCATAGAGAAAGGCTAACACGCCGATTCCTGCAACACATTAAGTCAGATTACGGTTGTATACGACTATACGACCTACGATCGACTGCAGGATAAAGATATAGTCTGCACCATACGAAAATATGGATAAAAGTACGATGTCGGCTCATCGCATCCTGGGGCTGAAGAAGGTCCCAAGGGTTTGGCTGTTCGCCAATTAAAGCGGTACGCGAGCTGGGTTCAGAACGTCGTGAGACAGTTTGGCCTCTATCCTCCGTGGTCATTTAGAAACGTGAAGGAATCTGCTCCTAGTACGAGAGGACCGGAGTGGACGAACCTCTGGTGTACCTGTTGTCGTGTCAACGGCAGAGCAGGATAGCTATGTTCGGCAAGGATAACCGCTGAAGGCATCTAAGCGGGAAGCCCATCCTAAGATTGCGTTTCTCCATAAGCCCGCCGGAAGACGACCGGCTAGATCGGCCACAAGTGTACGCACGGTAACGTGTTCAGCTGAGTGGTACGAACGGGCGATTGAACGTTTTTTCTTCTATACACTGTTTACGTGTCACTTTGAGCGGGCAAGATGTGCCCACAGGAGTGATCATTCTGTCCTGGTGCCTCTAGCGGTGGGGGTACACCTGTTCCCATCCCGAACACAGCAGTTAAGCCCACCAGCGCCGATGGTAGTTCCCATTCGGGTGTGAGAGTAGGCCGGTGCCGGGACAGAGTGATCACAGATCCTGAAACACATTGCAATTCGTATGCTGTTGCTTGGTTCCATGAATATGGGGCCTTTTCAGTGTGTGCAACTCCTCAATTACTCTGCGAATATTGAGCGAATGCTTTCTTGTGCCGATGCATCTCCGGACGCATCTGCCACACCCTGCAGATCTGCAAGCATCGGTTCGATTATTGCCAATACGCTGCGTAGGTCACTGCATGCGTTTTTGTCGTAGTAGCACCGGCTTTGTACATCCACAAACAGACCGCTTGCACGTTGGTATTCACTGATGATTCCTGTGTTCACAAAAATCTGTTTTGCAAAGAGCACCTGAAATGCGTTGTATGTCTTGCCAAGTAAGCCTTCTATTCCCTGCATGATATCCTGAATATCAGGCGTATATTCCGGCTTTTGCACCATCGATGTCAGACGCGGCAGCACGCTTTTTGCGGTATGAACGGTCGTATCTATATCTTCCATGGTAAAATTCTGTGTCGTATAGATTTGTACTTCGCTTTCCACCCATGCTTGAGTGTCGCGAATAAATTGCATGGAGTTTTCATCCATATTCTCCATTGTCTGCAAGCGATTCAATCGCTCTCTCAGGTCATAGAGCACACCCAAAACGTTCGTATACTGTTTCGTTCCCACAAAGCGTCTGCGTAGTGCGTTGCGCATGTCATGTTCATATTGTTCGTTATGAGGTCGAAAAGTATTGGCATTCTTCATCGGAATGCTTCCATGAATAGGATTCATGACATCGGCAACATGCTGACCTTGGTTTGAGTCGCATAGCGATCTGTTTTGCGTCCAAGATCCTTCCGGTGTAAAGCACCCGAGTCCGTTGTATGCTCCGGCGTCTTCCATGACTTGTACCGTGTTCACGGCATTGCGTAGCTGTCGCTCCTGAAGGAAATTCTCCAGTTGTTCCACTCGCTGCTCTTCACGTTGTTCAATGCGTTGTTCAACCTCCTGTGGAATTGCATTATTGTTGGAGTGATTCGGAAGCACGAAGTGCTGCATGTTCGGAGCATTGCCATGCGGGTCGGGCGTATCGGTGTTTCTCGGACCATTGCTGCTTTGGGAGTTTTGCGCATTGTTTATCACATCTATACCAAAAGGATTGTGGGCGTTTCCGAGTCCATTTTGCGAGTCGTTACCGGCCTGCGGTGTTCCGAAATGCGATCCCTGTGTACCTCCTTGTTCCTCTGTGTCTTCGGATGAGCTGCATCCGTCGTCGAAAGGAAAGTCCCACCTGCCGTTGCCGTCGTTATCTATGCCGTCCCGGCATTGTCCCTTGAAAACATTTTCAGGATTTACAATTTGTGCACCTGTATCTTTCTCTTCGTTATCCTGTGGGGAACTGCACCCGCTATCGAAAGGAAAGTCCCACCTGCCGTTGCCGTCGTTATCTATGCCGTCCGAACATTCGTTGCATGGCACGAATGTGCGAAGCTCCCCTTCCACCTTGTATGCGGATTGCTGCATATTGGAGGCATTGAGGGCAGAGACATAGATGCTTGGTGCTCTTGCACCGCAAGCAGGCTGCTCCTGTAGAATCTTCATTGTAAACTCGATTGTTTTTTCTCCGTTGGATTCCACTTGCAGTCCGTAGCAACTGAATGTCTGATTTAAAATCGCACAGAAATTATTATTATGATCCACCACTTCGAAGTTCAATCCAAACGTACCAAAAATGTCGACTGAATGTACAGTTGCATTTCCCGTATTTCGAAGAGTAATTGCATAGGTGACAGTTTCTCCACGTGCCGCCTGTTGAGGACCGTCGATGGCGAGTGATACTGCCGGCGTTCCGTTAAAAACACTTTCCCAGTTTCCCAGAAGACAATCCGGATCATCCTGGTCTACCAATATGTCGTAGTCGTTATCAAATCCATCGGAGCAATTTGGAACATTGCCTGCGTTGCATTGGGCGCTGCTTTGACAGCCACCTCTTGTATTGAAGTATATTCCTCCGCCTCCCATCGTATGACTCATAGCTGTGCAGTATTCATGAAAGTCACCCATGTGCTCTTCCCATTCCACGGGCGTACACACCGATGCAGTGGTATCAACGGATCCGCAGATAAAACAACATCGGTCATTCTCGCAGTGCATCTCTCTTACATCGCTTCCCCGACTATCAAGCAAGAGGAGTTCTGCGGTTGCATACACTCCCACCACTCCTGTAAAGGCACTGAGCGAAGCGAGAGCAAGACGAGATAGTATCCAGCGTATTGTCATATTTTTGTGTTATTTACTGTGTATTATATCATATTTTACTTTATCGATCCACTATTCCATATCTGGATATCACAAATATACAAAAGTATGGTATAATTATAGGTAATAATGTCACACAAAAACACAAAAGAAGCGGATGACAAATATGAGTCATCCGTACAGGCAGAAGATTCATCGGTGAAAGATCGGTCGTACATGCGTACTTTTAAGTGGAGTTTGCCGTTTCTTGCTGCTTTTCTTCCTATCGTCCTTATCAGTTTGTATTCCTACAGAGTCGCATCTGATTCGGTACGAGATCTTATACAAACGGAGCACCACTCTGCGACCGCAAATCTCTCTCAATTACTTATGGAGGACATGCGTGAGGGAATGAACCTTGTGACAGCTGTTGCTTCCGTGCCGGGAACGGTGGAAGCCGTACGCAATCATGATTCCTATACCATGCGCTCGCGTCTGAAAGCTGTGACGGTTTCGTATCCGCAGGTGGACAGAGCATACGTTACGTTTCCCGACGGTGTGCTTTGGGAAGAGCACCCCTCCACACAGGCTCCGCCAGGTTTAAATCTGGCGCAATCCGAGTGGTATCGCAATGTGTCCAAAAATTGGAAACCCTATGCATCGGGAATTTATCGTCGTACAACAAGAGATAAACCTGCCATTGCATTGGCGGCTCCCATCAAAGATGAAAGCGGCGTTGTACTTGGCGTACTGGTATTCGAGTATCCCACGACGCAAATTGCGCAATGGCTCCAGAATATCTCTCTTTCACACGGAGGGTATCTTCTGGTGGTGGATCACCTGGGAAACTTGGTCGCACATCCAAACAGTCAGCCCAGTGATCCCATGTACGATCGTTACGGTGATTTGGACCCTGTGCAGAAGGCGTTGGCGGGCACGGTGCATATGCAAGAATACAGAGATCCTCTGCATCAGTCTCAGGTCATTGCGAGTTTCCTTCCGGTTACCGCCGGACAAAACATATGGGTAATCATCGCACAGCAGCCGACTGTTCTTGCCTACAAGGAGCTGGAAAATGTTTCTTTGAACATAGGATTGGTTGGTGCTGTTATGACTCTTTTTACGCTGGTAATGGTGTTGGCAGTGGCAAGAATAGATGCCAAGAATGTCGAACTGAACAGCAGCTTACAAGTACTGAACAGACAGTTGCGCGAAGTTGCTTCCATCGTTCATTTTTCCAATGATGCGATTATTGGAATGACACTGGAGGGCATAGTGACAAGTTGGAATAAGAGTGCTCAAGCCATGTACGGGTATTCGCCTGAAGATATGATCGGAAAATCCATTATTCACATGGTGCCGGATGAACGCAGGGAAGAGCTGACCGATATACTTTTCAAGTTGCAAATTGGAGAGGGAATCGAAGATATGGAAACGGAAAGATTGCGCAAAGATGGCACTCTTATTCCGGTTTCCATTACCATTTCGCCGGTAGATGACGGAAATCAAACGGTGATTGCCGCGTCCTCCATAGACCGAGATATCACCGAGCGAAAAGAGATTCAGCAGATGAAGAACGACTTTATCTCTTTCGTATCACACCAATTGAAAGCCCCTGTAACCGCTATAAGATGGCTTTTGGAAGAAATACTGGACGGTGATTTCGGTGAGGTTTCTCCCGATATTCAAAACGTTCTGCGTGAGATGGAGACTATAAATGCAGGAAATCAGAATCTTATAAACGATATTCTCAATATTTCACGCATAGACAGAGGAGTGATTTCCATGGACATCCAACCGGTCTCTCTGAGTTCCATAGCGGAGCACGCCATGCGCGATTATGTCACGGCGGCTAAAAAGGCAGGCATTTCACTTACAATCATACATGCTGGCAAGGACATTCTTGTGAATGCCGACAAGGAGAAAATGGCGGAGGCTATCAGCAATTCCATCAGTAATGCGATTAAACATACTGCCAAAGGCGGTATTACATTGCGTTGCTTGGCACAGGACGGATACGGCGTCGTGGAGGTGGAAGACACCGGCGACGGAATGTCCCCCGAAATCCTGAAAAAACTCTTCACAAGAGACCAAATTCTGGGTGGAAGCGCGACTCCCGATAGCAGTGCGGGACTTGGTTTGTATATTGCTCAAAAGTTCATGTCCTTACAGAACGGAGATGTTTCTGCTCGTTCGACCGAAGGAAAAGGAAGTACCTTTGTGTACCGGGTTCCCCTTGCCATGGACGGGGAAATTGAGAAATAGCCATGTTTATGATACTTTTATCCCATTATTCGGTATGAGAAAAACTCTGACAACTACAGGCGTGCTTACAACACTGGTGCTCACGTCCGTAGTGGGAGCTTTCTACGAAGAAATCACATTACTCAGACAAGAACTTGAGCAATGGGAGGAAAGCAATGCGGCAGATTTCAGTGATGTGGTTGCCAGATTAGACGACTTTTCGTCTCCGGTGTTTAAAGATGTCCATGCCGGCGATTGGTATAATCCATATGTCTCTTCTCTTGCTGAATGGGGAATCATTACCGGATACAAAGACGGGCAGGGAGCCCAGACCGGACAATTTCGCCCGGGAAATCCTGTGACCGTTGCGGAAGTGTTAAAGATGGCAATGGAGGCGGCACAGGTGGATGTGGACACATGCGTACAAGAACCACTGAATCCCTACGCACAGAATCACTGGGCATTAAATTACGTTGCGTGCGCCGAAGAAATGGGTGTCCGATTACTGCAACCTCAGATGGCAACACGCTTGGACAGAGAAGCACGTCGGGCGGAAGTTCTGTCTATCGTTCATGATGCGTTCAGCATTGAAGTCTTGCCTCTCTATGCGAATTACTCGGATACCGCCGGTCATCCTCTGGAGGCTGATATTGCGTACGCGACGTTAAGCGGTGTGGTGAGCGGAGATACGGATGCGGCAGGCAACCAGAAAGGCACATTCCGTCCCGATGATTTTATTAACAGGGCAGAATCTGCAAAAGTGATATACGAAGAGCTTAAGGCGCAAGTGGGAACTGATTTTTAAATCTTCAGCACTCTCTCATAGGGCATTTGCAGCATATGGAGGTAGAATACGTGCATGCAAGAACGCCTGCAGAAGATTCTATCCGCCCGAGGCATCTGTTCTCGCCGTAAAGCGGAAGAGTACATAGAAAAAGGACTGGTAACAGTGAACGGAGTCTTTGCGACTTTGGGGCAGAAAGCAGACCCTGAGTCCGATGTCATAGAAGTGGACGGTACCGTGTTGCAGGCACAGAAAGACTTGCTCTACTACCTTCTTAATAAGCCTGTTGGAATCGTAACGACAAATGCGGAAAGGGGGGATCAAAAAACTGTGCGCGACATTCTCCCGAAAGATCTTCAGGGCAAAGTTTTTCCGGTCGGAAGATTGGATAAAGACACATCTGGATTACTTCTTCTCACCAATGACGGAGTGCTGGCATACCGGCTCACGCATCCGAAGTTTAATCATGAAAAGGAGTACGAAGTTACGGTGGACGGAGAAATTTTTGACGGTGCGTTGAAGAAGCTCCAGATGGGAATAACAATATCCGGCAGCAAAACAAAACCTGCCGTCATTAAGCGCCTCACAAAAAACAGCTTTCTCATTACCCTTACAGAGGGGCGAAACAGGCAGATCCGCCGCATGTGTCAAAAGGTTGGTAGTCCCGTGATTGCACTGAAGCGCATCCGCATAGAGACACTTACGGATAGCGAAATGAAAGAAGGCTCTTTCAGGCCTCTTAACAACGCGGAAAAGAAGAGTTTATTGGCTGCAGTCGCCATTGAGCGATAATTCGATTTCTTGTTCGATACTTTCCGGACGACTCCGTACGTATTCCTTCATTTTTTTGTCCATCTCAGAAAAATAATCATCCAGCATTTCCATGGAAAGTTGCATGCCGAAGTCGTTGGGCACATCTCTTTTCGGGGAGTGATAGTCAAAAATACGATCCAGTATGAAATCGGCAGTTTGCACAGAAAAATGCGCACCGTTGTAGTACCACCTCATTTGTGACGCGTTGTCATTGTGAGGAAGAATGCATTCGGTTGTTATGGAGTTGTACCCACTGAAGTCCCACAGTACGTAGGGTTTTTCTTGCGGATGTGTGCGTGCATCTTCTTCCAATATCGAAAGCATACCCCGTATCCAAGACCGGTACGCAGGCCAGCATTCGTTTTTCTGCAGCAAACTGAATGTTCTTGCGTGTATGGGCGTAAGAAAGAAATTCATGTCTATATTATGCTCTCTTGCCAACGCAACTGTGCTGCGAAACTGTGCAAGTGAGACATCTTGCTTCTGTAAAAAATTCTCGCCGTCACAAAGAGTGTCGTCGTTATGGTCAAATGATTTCAGAAATTCAGGAAGTGGTTCTATGCGTTTTCTTTTTCTCATTGGCTTGTTTCTATTTTCGCGTATGAAGGACAGTGAATGTCTTTTTCGTACGTTTTGAAATACATCTTCGTATATATCTCCGGAAAAAAGTGCGTAGTGAATATCCGGCAGAAGATGAAGTACCCATAGAGAAAATGGTGCCTTTCTCCCGTCCGGATACACGCGTAACCGCGCTTCAGCAAAGTCCGTATCTGTCCTTAGTTGCACATGTGCGAAGTTAAAGAAAAGCCCGAAAACAACCTGTTTTGGAGGATGTATGGCAACGCTGTGCTGAAATGTCCGTACGTTTTCATAGAATCGTGCTCCGCTGGTATTGGCATGAATTCTCGGTGCACTTTCGGCACGCCATCCCGGGTGAGCTAGGCTGATCGGGAAATCTGCGGATGTTCCGAGCACCAATCCGTTTGGTTTACTGTGCAGTATGGAATATGCGGTACTCATACGACTGTTTACTCCTTGTATGCTTGGAGTACCACGTAGCACACCTCTTGTGTCCAGCACAGCATGCAGAGAGGCAATACAAAGAATGGGAAGTGCAAAACCTGCAAAGAAAATGCGTGTGTGCATTAAAATTGAAAGTAAATAAATTCCTGCGTATCGGTCAGCATTGCTATGCCTGCAAGTGCCAGCATTCCCACATAGACACCCCAAAAGAATGTGGGTTTCCAGTGCCACCATTTCGGAACGAAATCCGAGCATGAAGAATTTCTCGTACCTTTTTCAAGCCATTGAGCCGTTGTGGGTAATGTCCACACCAAGAGAGCTCCCAATCCCAGCAGAGCGCATTGGGCAGATGTAAAACCCTCCGTATCCACTCCGTTCAATCCTGCAAGACTGTAAACCATTCGCTTTGTTGCACCCAGTGACCCTGCTCGAAAGGGTACCCAAAGCAGTGTAATCAAGAGAAAGGTTGCAGCGACCGAAAACCAACTCGGCAGTCGGACGTGCATGTATTTTTTCAACATAGGTGTCCGATAATCAGCATACCGTGCAGCCCTCCCCACACTACAAAGCCCCACGCGGCGCCGTGCCACAGTCCCCCAAGGATCATGGTGATCATAATATTTATTCCCTGGCGCGCAGCACCTTTGCGGTTTCCTCCCAGCGGGATATACAGGTAGTCACGAAGAAAATTCGAGAGTGTACGGTGCCATCTCTGCCAGAACTCTCGAATATTTTTAGACCTGTACGGTGACGTAAAGTTCTGGGGCAACTGAATTCCGAACAAATACGCACTGCCCAATGCCATATCCGTATATCCCGAGAAGTCAAAATACAGCTGAAAAGGGTACGCAAGAGTTGCCATCCAGGCTTTGCCGAAAGTCGGTATGCCTCCCGTTGTGGCAATGGTAAACGCGGGGTCTGCCATAAGACCGAAAGTGTCTGCCAACACCTCTTTTTTTAAAAGTCCCACCACTATCATACTTATTCCCAGTGCCATGAAAGAAGATTGGACTTTTCCGAATTTGCTCGATGCGATTTGAGGAAAAAATTCGGAGTGACGGACTATGGGACCTGCGATGAGTTGTGGGAAAAAGCTGATAAAAAAGCAGTAGTCCGACCATGTTGTTTTCGTATCTTCTCCGCGGTACGTATCCGTAAGAAAAGCGATCTGTTGAAATGTAAAAAATGAAATGCCGAGAGGAAGTGCAATGCTCTGAAATTGCAGTGACATTCCAAGAGCATGATGCAGGGAATCCACGAAGAAATTCATGTACTTGAAATACGTGAGAAGCCCTATGTTAAGCGCAATTCCCATGAAGAGTATGGATCGAATTTTCCTTGTTTGCAGCAGCGATGAGATGCTGAAATTCCATAGAATGGAGACAATCAGCAAACCGAGATACGACGGATTCCACCATCCGTAAAAAAGAAAAGACATCGCCGTAAGCCATAGTATTTGCATTCTCCTTTCGTATAATTTTCCGATCAATACAAAGCCTGCCACTGCGACAGGCAAAAAGATGTAGAGATACAGAAGAGAATTAAAAATCATTGAACGCATTGTATGACAAATACGGCGCTTGCAAACTATCTATGCTTCAGTCGCAGCACAGTTACTGTCGCAGAATAGATGCCAAGCACCGTGGCAAAAAGTAATCCGGGTTCTCCGACTGTGGCATACCTGTCCACGGGAAAAGCAGTAGCACTGGTGAGCGCGTAGTACAATATGGTTTGAGAGAGCAGTAGGAATCCCAGTAAAAACGAGGCATATAAAGCGCTCTCTCTTCTTTTTCGTTGCTTGTACAGGCCTATGCCATGCCATAGGAAAAGAATCATCACTCCATAGGAAAACGCAGTTTTACGTTTCTGCAGAAACGTACGTACCGAATTGTTGCAACAGTATGCAGTGAGCAGTGCTTGCGTGTTCGCATTTCTTTCCGAGAGTCGGGGAGTACCGTCCGGCGGAAAGTAAAACGGGAGCTTCTCGATTTTCTTCACTCGAATTCTATACGTATCTTCCAGGCTTTCCTGAATTGCATTCGCTTCGAATGGGAAAAAATCCCAAAAATTTTGTAGGGTCATATGTATGTATTGTCTCGGATGTAATCGAATAATGCGCAGTGCGACATTCATGGCAATTTCTGCCACTGCAAACTGGCTTTGAACGTACGCACGAGGTCGCAGATTCGGATTTACAAAGAGATTGTTCTGCAACTCCAGTTGCACGAAAGGATTTGCCCCTTTGGAATTCACCCTGTCATACCAAAGGTACTTAATTCTGTCTTTGCCATGTATGTCTTCAAATAGAAGCAGAGATTCTTTGAATTGCGTATCATGCTCCGTATTCTCCAAAAGGATGTCATCTTGCTCTACGAATGGCAGCACATTTGCCAAGAGATGTACCGCCCCGAAAGCATTGGACCTGAAAAATCCGTACAGTGCGTACTGACGTGCAGACCAGAGAGTCATGGGCCCCAGCAGGAGCAGGACACAGATGAGTATATGCATGCCTCTTTTTTTGATGTTCGAAAATCGTAACGATTCCCACAAGACAAAGGGTATCCAAAGAGGCAGTAAGCATACGCCTATCGGTTTTGTGAAGATCGCTAACCCCAACACCCCCATGCCTGCAAACGTTGCAGATTTTTTCTGAAAAACATAGCCAAGAAAAACCAGCAATAAGCCACTGAATGCAAAAGAAGAGAAGAGGCTGTCATCCAATGCCATGCCTCCCACATAAAACTGGCGCATGGAAAATGTAATCAGCACCAGAGAGATTGTGCTGAGAACGGCACTTGCACTCTGTTTTTTGGTTACGCCAAACAGTGCGCCGTACCAGAGTGCCATGGTGATGCTTATGCCGAAAAAATTTACCCACAATGCGGCTTGTGACGGCTGTAAAAACTTTCCTGCTATGCGCCAGAAAAATCCGTACACAGGCATGCGAAACGCGTCGTGCATGGATACACGCAGAGGAAAGAGCAGGTTCGGACCGGTGTCGTATAGCGTGAATGAATCGCCGGCGATCATAGCGTATGGGTACGCAAGTGTGTAGATTTTCCCCACCAGGAGATAGAGAGAAAATACCAAAAATCCCGGAAGCCAGTACTGAATGAAGGCATTTCTTCGCTGCATCGGCGGGCACTATAAAGAGTCCGTAGGGAACTTTCTAGCGATTTATCTCGGCGTAACTTCCACGGATCCGAAATTTTGTACCCATACTTTGTCCGCTATTCCCACGCCCATCTCTTTAAAATACGGAGAGAGAATATTCTTCCTATGAGAGGGGGAGTCCATCCACTCGTTCATCACCCAGTTTACACTGCGTTGTCCTTTCGCAATATTTTCACCTATCACCGCCTTAAATGCGGTGCAGTTGCAGGTGGAAATATCGATGCTTGCGTACCCCATATTTTTTATCCGATCTACGTAACTTAATCCTTCCGGAGTGAAGTGGTCGAAATACCCTCGTACGTACATGTCTTCCGCATGCAGCTGGGCGGACATTTCCAAATTCTTATTGTAGGTAAGAGCAGGAATACCCGCCCAACGTCTTTCTCTGTTTACCGCGTCGAGCAGTTCCATTCGCAGTACTTGGTACTGTGTCCTCTTCTCCGCAATTTCTGCTTTTTGCTCCCGAAGAGCACGTCGACTTTCTACGGTAGATTCGCGCTCAGATTCGGACTGTTTCCGCCTTCGGATATCTGAATTTTCTTTTTCACTGCGCGCGTTCTGCATCTGCCTCAACTTCCTCCGTTCTGCCACGCTGTCGGTCAGTTCTGTGTCTGCAGTGAATGGCACTTGTCCTTGTTTGCGCCTTTCAAACAGAGTTTTTGCAAGGTCCGGCTGCCATGGTGTTTCAGCATCATCTCCCTGTTCTTGTATTCTTGCCCTCGCTCTTTCAAGCACTCTTTTTTGAAGGATGCTGCTGTCTGTTTGTACGGATGCCCTCACTGCGGAAGACGCCTCCTCGAGCCGTAACGCACGTCTTTCCAATGCTCGTCGGATAACAGACATCACACCCGTGGTTTCGGCAGAGGCATGCACAGCTGCCGTTGCGGGAGCAACGGAAGTACAGAAGGCAGTGATAACGGTCAGAACTACCGCAGTAACATTTCGACTCATGTGGTCCACAGTGTAGCTTGACAGATTCGGGAGATAAGAAAAAAACGATGATTTTACGATATATCGAATGTATCTTCGTCATATTTGGCAAATCATACAATTGCCCGACTGCAAAAAGCTGGCGGTGGCATTCTTTGCCACACTTCCGTAGTATTGCTTTCGTATGAAAATCATTCCTCACGGAGCGGCACAAGAAGTAACCGGCAGTTGCCACGAAATCCGTCTGAATAGCGGTGTAAGAATCCTTCTTGATTGCGGATTGTTTCAGGGTCACCGGAAGTTGGCGGTTGCAAAGAACGCAGAGTTTCCGTTCGATCCGAAAGACATAAATGCCGTTGTGCTTTCACATGCACACGCAGACCACGTCGGACGCATACCCCTTCTGTACAAACAGGGCTACAGGGGTGCCGTGCATTGCACATACGCTACTAAAGATCTTGCGGATGTTATGTTGCAAGACAGCGGATACATTCATGAAAAGGACGAAGAGTACTTCTGCAAGCATTTGCCGGATTCCATGCTGCCATGCGGAGGTCCTCTGTACACACAGCAGGATGCCATAGACTGCATGGAGATTTTTCAGGGGCAGAATTACGGAGACTGGTTTAATGTCTGTGACGGAGTAAAAGCCCAATTTTTGGACTCAGGCCATATTGTGGGCGCGGCAATGATGGTGCTGGAAATCATAGAAGACGGCACGTTGCATCGCATAGGTTTCAGCGGAGATTTGGGTCGCAACATGCTTCCGATTATCCGTAATCCTTCGGATATGCCTCCCGTCGAAACATTGATTTGCGAAAGTACATACGGCAACCGCAAGCATGAAGACATACAGACCGCCAAGCATCAGCTTCAGAAGGTGATTGTGGATACCGCCAAACGAGGAGGGAAAGTAGTCATTCCAGCTTTCTCACTCGAAAGAACTCAGGAGATTGTGTACGACCTTCATGTGTTATGGGACGCCAAAGAAATTCCTGCGGTTCCCATAGTCATAGACTCTCCGCTCGCGTCCCGTGTGACAGATGTATTCATGAAACACCCGGAGTGTTACGACAAAGACATGTACGAAAAATTTCTTGCGAAAGCACACAATCCGTTCCAGTTCTCGCTGGTCCGATACACCGAAAGTGTCGACGAAAGTAAGGAGCTGAACAACACGCCCGGTCCTATGATTATTATGGCGGGATCCGGTATGTGTGAAGCCGGAAGAATTCGTCATCACCTGAAAAATCTCATAGAAGACAGCCGCAACACCGTGGTGGCGGTGGGGTACATGGCAGAAAATACCTTGGGAAGAAGTATCATCGATAAGGAAATCACGGAAGTCACCATTTTCCAGAAAACATACGAAAAAAAGGCTGAAACAGTGTACATAAACGCATATTCGGGTCATGCGGATATGGCAGATCTCGACAGTTTCATATGCAAGGTGGAGGGACTGCAGAAATTGATTCTTGTACACGGAGAGCTTGTGCAAATGCAGCCACTTGCAGACCGCTTAAAGAATGTCTGCAAGGCAGAAATTTACATGCCTGAGCGAGAAGAGGAGATAGAAGTATAGTTGTATATTCCCAGAAGAGTATTACGGATATACTGTGTCCGTGAACAGCACTCGGTATAGCTGGCGACAGATGCTGCGTATTGTATGGGCGGTGGGTTGGGCTGACTTTGTATTGAAGTACAGAGGGTCATTTTTCGGTTACCTGTGGTCACTTGCCCTTCCTGCCATGAAGTTTCTGGTCATTTTTCACGTCTTTCGTTCTTTTGTAGGGGGAGAGATAGAAAACTACCCGCTGTATCTCATGCTCGGCTTGATTGTGTGGGAGTATTTTGCACGCGTTACACACGGTTGTATTGCAATGCTCAGGCACAAGGAAGGGGTTATTCAAAAGGTGCCATTTCCAAGACTCATTCTGATTTTTGCAGTCGGGTGGACAGACACAATTGTCTTCTTTACGCACTGTCTTATTTTTCTGGTCCTCGCATGGATGATGCATGTTTCGCCGGCTCTGTTAAGTTTCTACACTCCGTTGCTTCTTCTCCAAATGCTCCTGCTCTTTCTGGGCACAGGTATGCTTTTAAGCGCCTATTCGCTGCGATTCCGAGACATAGAGCATATCTGGAGCATGGTGCTTCAGGTACTGTTTTGGCTAACGCCTATTATGTATCTGTATACGTTGCATTCGCCTCTTTCCAGGCAAGCTAAAGATATGGCGGCGGGTAATCTTCCGTCCACTGCATGGGGACTTTTGGATACCTTCATTACGTTCCAACCACTCTCTATTCTTATTCACGATACAAGAAGGGTGGTGCTGTACTCGCAAACTGCGGGAGTGCCTTCCGCAGTGCATGCGGCAATATTCACAGCGTTCTGTTTCCTTGTATTTGCTGCCGGTACGGCACTTTTTCGGTATCGTAGTACATATTTCCTGCAGGAATATTAAGTATGAATAACGAGCTCATCATTGAATGCAAAGGTGTCAGTAAGTCGTTTCGACACGCGGTGTACCCGTCCAAGCTTTTGCAAGACCATCTGTTGTCTCGCAAGAGACACAGGCGGCATCAAACAATTCAGGCACTGCAGGATGTCACTCTGCATGTGGAGCGAGGGGAGTGGGTGGGCATAGCCGGTCCGAACGGCAGCGGAAAAACCACACTGCTTCAAATTATTGCAGGGTTGCTCCCCACAGATACGGGTACCGTAATTCAAAGAGGTCCTATGGCTTGTTTTTTCGGGCTGGGACTCGGATTTCATCCCGAGAGAAATGCGGTGGAAAATATTTACCATCACGGACTTCTCCATGGCATGACTCCGGAAGAAATTAAAAAGAGAACAAAAAGAATCATAGACTTTGCGGAACTATGGTCGCATGTGGATTTACCGGTGAAGTGCTACAGCACAGGAATGCATATGCGCCTTGCATTTGCGGCAGCCGTTCAAGTACCTGCGCAGCTGTACCTTTTCGACGAAGTGCTGGCAGTGGGAGATGTGTCTTTTCAAGTCAAGTGTCGAGCACATTTTAAGGGGTTGCGCTATCACAAGAAGACGGTGGTGATGGTGGGGCATTCCCTCTCTGAGCTCAGGCATTGGTGCGACCGTATTTACCACATGGAAAACGGGAGCATTGTGGACATAGAACAATGCACTCCCGCGATACCTCGCAATGGGAAATCAGTGCCTTCTCAGCACGCCTCTCATCACGTGTCTCCTCAAAGTTTCGAGGGTGCGCAACGGAGCAGTGAGCAGCCAGCTCTTCGAGCGTAACAGCACCTTTCGTTGTGCCAGCAATGCAGAGCATTCATTTTCAAGTTCTGCAATTCGGTTTCTAGCGGATTCAAGAGCATTTGTAACAGCTTGAAGTTCTTTCCGTGCCGAGAAATTCAGCGAGAGTTGATTTTGGAATTTCTCACTCAAGAAAAAAACTTCCTCTTGAGCCTGCTGCAGTTTTACAGTGGTTTCATTCAAGCTTGTTTCAGTTCTCCGCAGTTGTAACACAGTATCTATACGATCGTTTTCGACGGCATGCACATGCGTGCCGAGTACGTCATTTATGGTAAATGCGGCAAGGAATGCGGCAAGGTTCTCGTTGTGTTGTATTGTTGCTTTATCCACCAGAATACCCGCACCGTGTATGCCGGGTATTTCTTTCCAGAGAAGCGAGAGAGATGTTTCTTTCAAAAAATCTTCCACGGCAGTAAGCACGCCGGATCTCTCTTCTCCTTCGGTGAGCGCATTGCAGCACGAGCGATTGAATCCGCCTTCCTCCTGTACCTTTTGTTTCCAGGGAACCATTCCTTTTTGCGCATATGACTTTCGAAATTCTTCCGGTATCGACTCAGGAGCGTAGTACATGTCTCTTCTGCCGTATGGCCAGCCCGTATCGTGAAGTATCACTGCGGGGAATACACCTTTTTGTTTCGCATACTGTTCTATTATCTTCAGTTCACTGTGAACGGTGTGCCAGTTATGGTCTCCGTCTATTATCACTGCGTCGTACTGTGTAAGGAGAGGAAGAGCGTCGATACTTTTTGCCTTATGCATATGCAGTCGGTCTCCGTATTTCTTTCGAAAAACATCCGCATCGTACTTCGGTGCCGGGTCTATGGAATGCACTTCGCCACCATGCTCATAGCAGAATTCCAAAAGTTTCTGTGTAAGATGCCCGAAGTCGGAACCCACCTCGACGATGTTCTTGGGCTCCACGGTAGAAAGAATAGGGTTCACCACACTCTCCCATAATTTTGCAAGTGTGCCGTACGGCCGATTATTTTGTTCAACACTCGTCATTTCAGGGGTCTATTGTAGCACCGTGTCACTCCAGTATTGCACGAGAATCGTCAATTCTCTACTGTAGTTCCATATGGCTCTTCTTCTCCCAAATTCCATCTTTTTTCATATCCCTAAGACAGGTGGTACGTGGGTGCGTTCTGCCATACGAAATTCCGGCATTCCCACGAACGAAATTTCTCCGGACCTTTCCAAGTATTCGTTCGAGCACCTACATCGCATATTTCATTGTGCTCCCGGACTGGTAAATACGAGAGGGTATTTTACGTTTGCATTCGTCCGAAATCCCATTTCGTACTACAAATCCTACTGGAGCTATAAAATGCGCACCGGGTGGGAAAATCAGTTCGACAATGCGTATAGGGCAGATGATTTTCCCACGTTTGTGTCCAATGTATTGGAAGGAATGCCGGGCTGGGTTTCGAAGCTCTATACCAAATTTTTGGGACCGAACGGAGACTGGGTGGATTTTGTGGGAAAACAGGAAACACTGCGAGATGATCTTATTTCTGCCCTTCGGCTTGCCGAGGAGGATTTTTATGAAAGCGGAATATACGCCACAGATCCCATGAACAAATCTTCTCACCTGAAAGAATGGTCAGAGAAGTGCTACCTGTCCCTTGCATTAAAAAAAGAGATCTACGCCAAAGAGAAAGAGGCCATAGAATTGTTCGGATACCACAATGAAGATCTGGAACCGGCAATCTGCGATATCAGTGCGGCAGCCGCATCGCTTTCGCGACGGAGCGGAGATTCTTCTTTATGCGAGGGTACGGTTGCAGCTGCTTTCCGACACGCAACGCAGTCTTCTGCAGAGACTTCGTAAGGAAGGATTTCTTGTAATATTCGGCCTCGTGCTGCTTTCGTTCCAGTTCTTTCAGCAAGGCAAATCGTTCCTGCAATTTTTTTGTATCCACGGGTTTCCGCAGTACTTCTTCGATATATTGTGCCGTATCTTGTGCCGTATCTTTCCATGTTCGTTGCATTGAGTCGGAAGTGATGAGAGGTTCTTTTTCCGAGAGTATGGCATCGCATAGCGTTGCAATTTCCGGAAATACGGAAAAATATTTGATGGCATTCTCCAAATGCAATTCCTTGGCAATTTCCCTGTTACTCTCGGTATCGCAAGCAATAACATGTTTTCCGTACTGAGCTGCGTGGAGTAACGGCAAGCCGAACCCTTCGTACTGACTGGGGAAAATAATGCCCTTACAGTGCTTATAGAGTGTGGCTATTTCCGATTCCGGGGTTTGTCCGCTTACGATAACGTGCGTATTTGCTCTCGAAACCGATTTCTGTTTTTCCCCTCCCAATACGACAATATTCAAATGAGAAGGCAGTGATTTCAGCGTTCTTCCCACTGCCTTATGTGAAAAATGGTTTCCTACGAGGAGGAAAAAATTTCCTTGAAACGGAATATTCGTATCTTCGGAGAATGTCACTTTCTTCTCGGAATATCCGTGATAAATCACCGTGGACTTGGAGAGCGCTTCTTCTCCGAGATATTCTTTCATATCTTTCCGTGCCGCATTACTTATGCAGATTATGCCGTCACCGTACTTCGTAACGAGCGTGGCGGAAAGTTCGGTATCGGATGCATGGAGCGCATTGCAACGCAGACTGATACTATCGTGCATGGTCACAATCCATCGCGGCGCAATGTGATTGAGCAGGCTTAAGTGCCCGAGACCGAATATCTGATGCGGAACGAATACGAGGTCAAAACGCTTTTCTCGAATTTCTTCGTAGAACAGAACATTGTCATATGTACTACTCAGTGAAAAAAGAAGGTCAAACGGACGACTGACCGCTATGGAAAATTCGTACGTTTCTTCGAGCATGGGAGCAAGGTACTCCAGCAGGTGCAGGGTGTATTCCGAGGAGCCGTTGTATGCCGCAGGTAAATGCGAGAGATCCAACAGTATTTTTTTCTGCGGATAACATTCTCCGAGAATGTCAGCGAAGTTTTCCAAGGCAGGCAGTGAAATTCCGAAGTATTTTTGCACCGCCACTTCATATTCCGGGTACCGTCTCTTGAGTGTAACGCTGTTCTTGGAATCGAGAAGAGCCCTTTCTGATGCGGAAAAAGAAGATGTGTCCTTATGCAGTACGTATGCTCTATTCGACATAATTGCCGAGTAGCCATACCGATTTATACGGCAGCAGAAATCATTTTCTTCGTTGTATCCGCGACCGTATGCCGTATCGAACAGCCCGAATCTTTCTATGAGTGTTCTGCGAATAAGCAAACAGAAGCCGACTCCGGTCGGAATAACCGAGTATCGCGGAAGGTCGTCCTTTATGTGTTGCCAACAACCGTAACTGATGTTCTCAAATTCCTTTTTATCACCCATGTACTTCAGTGGAATTGTACAGACCGTGGCGGCATTGCTTCGCGGACTGCATGTGCCGTTTCGTTCGTGTGCATACAGGCAGCAGATCATCTCCTCCACGGCACCCTCCGTAAGCTCGGTATCGGAGTTGAGGAGGAGTATGTCATTTTGTGACGTATCCAGTTCCGATACCGCTTTATTGCATGTGCCCACAAAACCAAGGTTTTCTTTATTGTGCTCATATCGAAAATTCGGAATGTCTTGAATGATTCCTTGTATTTTTTCATTAAGATCTTCCTCCGTACTGCAATCATTCACCAGCAATACCGTATGTCTTAAGTCCACATATTTCTTACATGATTCAATGCATGGCTTTACAACTTGCCAGTTGTTAAAGACGGGAATGACTATGGTGACACTGCGATTGTTCATACTATTACAAACCAAGATCTCCTGCTATTTCTTTCATGGCATCCAGAGTAAGCCCGATAAATTCATCCAGGGGAATTCCCAGCAGCTCTTCGCATTTTCCTATCTGGTCTCGGTCCACCTGTGCTGCAAAACTCTTGTCCTTCAACTTCTTTTTGACGCTCTTTACTTCCACATCCGCAATGCTCTTACTCGGGCGTACCAATGTGACCGCTATAATGAATCCTGTCAGCTCATCGCTACAGTAGAGAGACTTACGCAGCATGGTATCCAGCGGATACTCTTCTCCGAAACGATGCGCGTAGTGAGAGCGAATATCACCGAGCAGTTCTTCCGGTGCATCCACGGTTGCAAGCATTGCCGAAAGTTCTTCTCCGCAATGTCTCTCGAAATCTTTATCCAAACTGTCCCAGTCTAAGTCGTGGAGCATACCTGCGACCCTCCATGTGTCAGTATTACCACCGAATCGCGCGGCCAAGGCTGCCATGGCGGCACCTGTGGCAAGAAGATGCGCTTTCGTATTATCGGAATGTGCTTCTATGAGTCCGTGTGCCGCAGGAAGAAGATGGCCGTAGTCTGCGTGCTCGAGAAGGGGAGTATCTGTCATGGGAGTAGTGGGAGGGGCGGACATTGTAGCAGATTCCTCCTCCGTTGCATGCAGAGGTTTCATGAGCGGAAACAGTACGACATCGCGCAGATTGGTCTGCTGTGTGAGGAGTGCGACAATTCTATCCACACCCATTCCCCAACCGCTGCAGGGCGGGCATCCGTATTCCAATGCTTTTACGAATTCATCGTCCTTACGGTGGGCATCACTGTCTCCTCCCGCATGCGCCTTGGCCTGCGCACTGAAGCGTTCCGCTTGGTCCACCGGGTCTATAAGCTCCGAATATGCATTTACAATTTCCCATCCGCCCACCACAAGTTGAAATCTGTCTGTTACCGCAGGGTTTTCGTCGTTCCTGCGGGCAAGAGGGGAGAGATCCAACGGATGTTTGGTGATGAACGTCGGTTGCACGAGCTTCGGTCGACTTACTTTTTTATAGAGTTGATCTATCAAATTTCCCCTGCCGAGTTTTTCGGTAGGAATGTCCAGCTTCAGTTTTTTACTCGCTATGGCCTTGCGCAGATCATCGGCTGTTTCACATTCGTCTATGTCTATGCTGCAACCGTGCAGCACGCTTTCTGCGAGTGTGATTCTGGGCCATGGAGGCGTGAAATCCACTTCCGTAAGGTTTCCTTCTCTGTCGGGAATTTGAATCACGGTGGAACCCGTGAGCTCTTTCATGAGCGTGCTGAGCATTTGCTCGGTAAACTCCATGTTTTTCTCGTAGTCCCAGTACGCCGCGTAGTGCTCCACCATGGTGAAGTCCTGCAGGTGACTTGGGTCCAATCCTTCGTTTCTAAATACTCGTGCAACTTCAAAAACACGGTCGTACCCGCCCACAATACATTCTTTCAAAAACGTTTCGGGTGCGATGCGCAGAAACATATTCAGATCGTATGCGGCATGGTGCGTTTGAAAAGGTGTTGCCAGAGCGCCGGATGCGGAATTTACCAAGACGGGTGTTTCTACTTCTATGAATGCACTGTTCCAGTAGAACTCGCGTAATTTCCGCAGGAAGAGACTGCGGAATTGAAAACGATCGAATGTTTCCCTGTTACTCGTAAGGTCCAGGTATCGCTGGCGCCACGCTGTTTCTTGGTCTGCGATGCCGTGCCATTTTTCGGGCGGCTGCCTGAGTGCCTTGGAAAGCATTTTCCACTCGTGTACCAGCACAGAGGGTTCTCCTTTTTGTGTGGTGAAATGCGTTCCCGTAATCCCTATGAAATCTCCGAGATCTATAAGCTCTTCCACATCGGTAAAAGACTTCGCGTCTATCTCGTCCGCCTTCCAGGCAATTTGCACTCTCCCCGTGTGGTCTTGCAGTGTGGCAAAAATCATTTTGCCCATTGCGCGCAGGAGCATTACGCGTCCCGCAGTGGTGATGTTCGCACCGTCTTTCGCAGATTTTCCTTCATCCGCAGTATGGGTGCGACTGAAGTTGGCGGCATAGGGCACGTTTCCCGCTTTCCGTATGGCCTCTGCTTTTTGGTGGCGAAATTCGTCCATGCATCCAGAGAATACTTCTGTTTTACAGTGCGCGAAAGGACTTCCTGTATATTGATTCGGTATGCTCATTAATCTTTCTTCTGAATTCAAAGCAGCAATGTATGTATGGATACGAGCGTGCAGAGGCTATTTGCGATTCGGAACAGAGAGGCATGGAGCCATTCGGCTTTGTTCTCGATGATGAGATGTTCAATGCAGTTATTTCCGTATACTGTGTATTCCTTATGGAAAAACTTGCCGAAATGCCGACAGAGGAACCGATGGCACAGCACTGGCGCTCCGTGCTGGCACAAGCCCCTTCTCTCACGAGTCCCGAGCAGCCCGACGGTGTGTACGATCTCGGACAGCAGGAAGTGCAGGAACTTTTTAACAAGGGCATCGTATCGGAAGGGGACAGCATTTTAGATATCGGTTGTGGCATAGGGAGGCTGGCGGTGCATCTTGCGCAGCGAAACGTGACGTATGTCGGCATAGACCCCATTCGAAAGTGCATAGAGTTCGCACACGAGAGTTTTGCGGACTATCCCAACTGCTCGTTTCATCATATAGATCTGCAAAACAGTTTTTACAATTTGTCCGGTACGGATCCCGCATTACTGCGACTGCCTCTGAAAGATGCAAGTTTCGATGCGGTACTTGCTGTCTCTCTCTTTACACATTTTGAGTCATCGGCGGAATGTCAGAGGTATGTTCGTGAAGTGCACAGAGTACTCAGAGAGAGGGGAAGTTTTTACTCCACATGGTTCAGAGCTCCTCCCAATCACCCTAATTGGGACGGATACCGCACGGTTATTCTGGAGTCTGAAATACTGAATTTCTTTTCAGGATTTCAGTTTGCTGAGACTTGGGGAGGAAATACCAAGGACTACCATGATCAGTGGCGCATTCACGCAAAGAAAGTCTCCGGATTCTCTGCAAAAATTCTACAGCGTATGCGCGCTATGCGCTCATTCTTCATTTTTAGGGAATATCTTGAATGATGGAAAGATTCAACCTACGATGAGTTTCCATGAAAACAGGTGTATTCGTCGGCAGATTTCAGCCCTTTCATGACGGACACAAGAAGTGCATTCTCAAAATTTTGGAAGATTGCGAGCGCTGCATAGTCATGATGCGTGAAACTGAGGCAACGGAGAAAAATCCTTTTGATCTCGAGAAGCGCAGAGGCATGATTCGTGCGGAGTTTCCCGACGAAAATCAGGTAATTATCACCGACTTTTTCGATCCCGGTGCGCATTTATCGGTCTATATCGGTAGAGAGGTAGGGTACGAACTCATTCAGCTCGATGAAAAGACAGAGTCTATTTCCGCCACGGATATTCGAAGGAAGCTCTACGAAGAAGCGGGAAAGGAATACGATAAAGATGCCCCTCTTAAAGTAAGATAATATGCCGAAGCGCTTTCCAGTTGTGTGGCTTACCGGAAATACGGGCGCAGGAAAGAGCACGTTAGCCGAGGGAATGCGTGAGTATTTTAACGAGCAAGAAGCAAGCGGCACGGCGGCAGATCGTCGCATTGTTGTTTTGGACGGCGATGAAATGCGCGCGACCGTTTCTCGCGACGAAGGTCTTTCTCCCGAAGATCGTCGCAAACACAATTTGCGAGTGGCCCGGTTGGCAAATCTTTTAAGCGAACATGGCTTTCTTGTACTTGTGGCTGTTATAGCTCCGTTCTCCGGTGTTCGCGAAGAGCTGCAGGTTATTTGTGACCCCAAGTGGGTCTACGTAAAACGCAGCGGACTGGGCGCGGACGACAGGCCATACGAAGAACCGCTCTCTCCGGATTTTCTTATAGATAACGATAGCGTTTCCATAGAAGAAGGAAGAGAACTTCTTTCCGTTTTTATTCGACAACTGGCAACTGAGACAGTTTCCGTTCGGCAAGAAGCGGAAGCAGTTGTGCGGTAATCTGCTGCGATGCGATACGGTTTCCTTCCGCATTCCAGTGCGTGTTTCTGTTGCTGTATACTGCGCCGGTCTTCGCAGTGGTTCGCAGTGCGGGGAGCACATCGATAGCCATAATATTCTGCTTTCGCAGAAGATCGACTACGGTATTTTGCACCCACTCAAAATCATAGTTTTCAGATACTCGTTGTCTTGTACCGCTTACCTGCGCACGTACTTTTGCATCCACCTGCATTTCTTCGGGCATCACCACAACCGCAAACAGTGCTCCCGCACTGTCGGCAGTTTCTTTCATTTGCTCTAGAGCGGGCAGTATGTCTGCAATAAGAGAGTTCACATATGTTTGTTTCTCTTTCTCGAACAGATACATTTTTTCACGTTCTATTCTCAAAAAAGTATCCTCGCTAAACGAAGGATGTTCGGGTGTATACACATAGGTTTCTGCTGTAATTGCGTGCTGCATCTCCTCCATTCCGTTCTTCAGTTCATTCGAGATTGTATGCAAACTTTCTCGCAGACGACGCTGTTCTTTCAGTAATCGCAGTGAGTAACTCAGTCGCAAGGGGAGCCAATTCTTCTTAGCCTCGTCATGCAAGTCGTTTCCGATGAAGAGTCCGAAAAGTACGATATCCGGTTCAAGATTCCTTCCCTCCAATTCGAGCACCCTGTTACTGAAGCCGGGACCTACAGACGGCTTGCCAAGATTTATATTTTCAATGGGGATACCCAGTGCGTTTGCCAGTGCTCCCGCAGTCAGAGCATGCCACATATCTTCGTACGGAACTCCGCCGGAAGAAAAAGTAAAAGAGTCACCCAGTGCCAACATACGTAGTGTTCCCTCAGTTTTCTTTTGCGAATATGGCGGAGTGCGAAATCCATTTTCCGTCATGTCCATACCTGCCCATCTGTGCATATGAAGTTTGACCGGTGCAAGTTCCATCAATTCTGCGATCGTATCTGCCCTACCGTAGTCACTGGGAAGCCAGAGAATGTTATGCAGTGTGTCTGAGCGCGTACCGAGAATTCTCAGTCCTATTTCCAAGGAAAGCAGAGTACTGAACGTGCACAGGAGAATGTTTATGCCGATTGTTCGTACGCGAGCATTCACTGCAAAAGATTACCACGTCATTGCGGAATATGCGTATCGGACGGAATCAAATTACTGCGTTGAAGTTCCTCGTAAATCACATCGGCAAATATGCGGTTTGCCTTTGCATTGGTGTGGCCGTCTGCTCTGTAAATCATAAGACTGCTTTTATCCATACCCTCAAAGTGGACGGATGTGTCCACGAAAGACATTCCATGTTCCTCGGTAATCTCTCGTAACAGTGTTAACAAAAGCGGATGTACTGTTTTGTATTCCATATTTGCCACCAAGACAGGCATGCCCTTCTCGGTAGTTTCCGCCGCTATTTGTGCAAACATCTTTCGGAGGTACGGCTCATTACTTCGAATCATCTTGTCGAGAGGATTGGGAGAAATACCCTTGGCTACTGCGGTGCTCCAGGTGTTGTGGACTTGCGGATGTATGGCATCTTTGCCGTGCAGAATCACAGCCAGAATGTATGCCCAAAAATTAGAGGCAGGAACTAATTTTTCTACATTTGCGGGCAGCACTTCCTGGGTATCGTTTCCGGGCATGAACCCTACCAGAATAAGATCCGGTTCATACGGAGGTACGACATGTTGCAGTTGCAACAAATAGTCTTTCAGCGAATAGCCATCCACTCCAAAATTAATGAATTCATAATCCAGAGTATACGACTGTGCATTGTAGCGATCTTCCAAAAGCGTATGATACGCGTCTTCTATGGCAACGCCCGAAGGCATGGTAAAAGAGTCGCCCAGTACGGCTACCCGAAACGTGTTATCGGGCTTTTTGATTTCGTATTCTTTATCGCGAAGTCCCTGGCTGTTTGTTTCCAAGATCACTTTGCGAAACCGTGTTCGTATGTTTGGTTTCAGTTCGACAGACAGTCCTATGGAGGAAGGCTGGGAAATATTGGGATTCCCCAAATACGGAATGCTTCTACCAAGAGAAGGTCTGAGGATGTCCCATCCGTAGTAGTATACGCGTGCTCCTACTTCGACTGTCTCTATAAACAGAGCAATCGTACAAAAAAGAAGCAGCAGGTTTGTTGCAATGTTTTGTTTCTCCCGCATGCGACAATAATCTCACAGGTTACTGCGGCCATAAAGCGTAGTTTTTACCTCTCTTGGTCTGTCGGTATCAGTTGCGATGACCGCAGAAAATCCCGCAGTACATCTGCAAATATCCTGTTTGCCTTCGCATTCGGGTGCTTATCGGACTTATAGATCATGAAGTCATACGGGTTCTTTCCTATGAATGCGGGAGTGGTATCCACAAAATATGCATTCTGCTTTTCGGCATTTTCTCTCCAAAATTCCACCCAATCAGGATGTAATTGCAGGTAGTCCAGCAGTACCACAACCAGTGGAATGTGCTTCTGTTTTGCATACCGTGCAATCACATCGAAGTGTTCCTTCATGTACGCTTTTTTCGGTACAAAGACATCGGTAGGAGGGTATGTTCCGTTCAGTCTTTGCAGGTCTGTGACACTCCAGGATATTTTCTGCAGATGTGTAACAGACTCCGGAGAAAAGAGTTTTTGAAAAGCATAGAGAAGTAATGACGGGGGAGGATTTTTTGGTAACGATGTTTTTTCGTATTCCTGAAAGTCGTTATAGACGATTCCAAGAAGAATCATGTCGGGGTCGTATGCGGAGGCTTTTTTCTCCAGTACGTATCTGTAATCACTTATGGAGTATCCGCCAACTCCGAAATTTATCAGTTCAATGTGCCGGTCGCCTTCTTGATTCAGCTCTTCTTCAAGCAAAGAGTGATACGCGTCTTCAATGGCCACTCCCGCAGGCATGGTGTGCGAATCCCCAAGTACGACAATACGAAACGTATCCGGAGGCTTGTGCATATCGTAGTGTTTGTCTCGAATCCCGTGGGCATCGGTATCAAATCGCGCTTTTTTAAATCGCGTATGTACATTTGGGCGAATCTCTCTCATTTGTATTTCCGGAATGGAAGACTGTTGCCAAATATCGGGACTACCGATATACGGAATACTGGTGTGATTCGGTGGCCACAGTACCGTCCATCCAAAAAAATAGATACGACCCAATATTTCAAATAAGAACGCACTCATCATGATACTCACCGCAAGTAGCAGAATATTCGCAGAAAAATTTCGATACGATTTTCGCATACGATCCATGCTCTCATATGGGGTTGTTTCTGGCAAAAACAGAAATGTGACACTGTGGTACTACAGTAAATTTTTTGTTGCGACATAAAAAAAGGCGACCGTAAGGCCGCCTTTTACCATGTACAAATTATTAGTTGCGTTCTGCCATGAAGCAGTCGCGACAAAGTACAGGCTTGCCACCTTCCTCAACGGGACGTGGCTTGAATGGCACCTGACAGTCAGCACCACATTTTGCACAAACAGCGTCGTGCATTTCACGTTCACCCATACGCTGATTCTTAGCAGCGGCGCGGCATTCTTTGCAGCGCTGTGGGGAACTGAGGTTTTTGGAGTTGTAGAACTCCTGTTCACCCTCGGTGAATACAAATGTGGAACCGCAGTCGCGGCAAGTGATCTCCTGATCGGCCATAATATAAGAAGGAAAAAAATGATGTACAGTTTCCTTCTTTCAGTTTCTCGGGACCGATACTTCCGTACGAAGGATGCTGTTCGCTGTAGAGTACTGGGGAATTGCTTCCATGCAAACATAATTTTGTGAAAATCGATGGCAAAAAAATTGACTCGGCAAATTCCTGCCCGTAGAGTGCCCCAGCTTAGTTTTTCGGTCATCTTTTGGATCGAATCGCTTATGTTCCAGTTCGCCGTCGACCTTCGTCGCCCAAGCGGACCTCCTGAACCTCCAAGCTCCCTTATGTCTGGAATTATCGCCAAAAAAGTCGGCATGACGCGGGTTTTCCTCGAGAGCGGGGAGGCAGTTGCTGTCACGTATCTGCACATAGAGCCCAATACTGTCGTTCGTATGAAAACCGAGGAGAAAGACGGTTACAACGCCGTTGTATTGGGTGTAGGAGCAAAAAAATGGAAAACACGAAAAGGAAATGAACACACACGTTACCGTGTTCAAAAGGAGTGGAAAGTGGAGAGCCTGGAAGGATACGAAGCAGGAAAAGAGGTAAAAGCAGACAGCATTCCGGCAGAAAGCACCGTGACGATCTCTTCAAAGAGCAAGGGGCGCGGTTTTCAGGGAGTTGTGAAGCGGCACGGATTCCACGGGGGGCCCAAGACGCACGGTTCTCATTTACACAGAAGGCCGGGTTCCATTGGTATGAAAGAGTTTCCGGGTCGCGTATTGAAGGGCAAAAGAATGGCAGGACGCATGGGAGGAGACAACGTCACACTCTGCGGACGACCCGTTGTGGTCTGCGACGCGGAGAATGGCGTCATTGGTGTAAAGGGACCAATTCCCGGTCCGAATGGCAGTTTTGTGTACGTCACTCTTGAATCTACTCCCGATACGAAATAATGAAAATCGACGTCTACACTGCAACCGGCACCAAGAAGGGCACTGTGGATCTTCCTTCCTCACTGTTTGAGGCACCGATTAACGAAGGTCTCATGCACCAAGCTGTCGTACGTCAGCAGAGCAACAGACGTCATGCAATCGCACATGCAAAGAGCAGGGGAGAAGTTCGCGGTTCCACGCGTAAGCTCTTCGCGCAGAAAGGAACGGGTCGTGCCCGACGCGGATCTGTGCGCAGTCCTCTTCTCCGAGGAGGTGGAAAGGCTTTCGGTCCGAGTAGCGATGCAAATTTCACAAAGGATATGCCTCGTTCCATGAGAAGAGCAGCACTGAAGAGCTGTCTTTCTCTGCAGGCGAAGAACAACTGCATTCTTGGCTTGGAGAGTTATCCGGAGGAGATACAAACGAAGAAATTTATGGATATGCTGGCAAAAATGCCGGTGGAAATTGGTCGAAAGATCCTGTTTGTTCTGCCGGATTCACATCTGCAAATGCAGCTCTCCGCACGCAATATTCCCAACGTAAAGACTATTTTGGCAGGGTACTTAAATCCGCAGGACGTGCTGAATGCACATCACATTATCTTTATGGTGGATGCACTGAAGAAAGCGGAAGAGGTATTTGGAGCAAGGAGCAAGGAGCAAGCAGAAAGCAGTCCGAAGACTGCCGTAAAAGAAACGTCCTCTAAAACTACCTAATGGAACTTACTCGCGTCATACTCGGCCCCGTCGTGACGGAAAAATCTGAGCGCCAGAAGGTGGGTGATAAAACCTACACGCTACGCGTTGCCAATCAGGCGACAAAAGTAGATATTCGTGCCGCATTGAAGAGACTCTACGATGTGGATGTGACGGATGTACGCATTATCCGTGTGGGAGGAAAGGTTCGCATATTCGGTCGCGGACGCACTATGCAGAAGCGTCACCCCTTTAAAAAAGCAATCATCAAACTTTCTCCGAAGAGCAAAACACTGGATCTTACCGCTGTGAAATAATCATGCCACTCAAGAAAGTAAAACCAACGAGCCCCGGACGACGTCAGATGACGATCGCAGACTTCTCCGGTCTGGACAAAAAGCGCCCTGAAAAGCGACTTACAAGCGGCAAGAAGCGTATTTCCGGTCGATCAAGAGACGGTCAAATTACCATTCGTCGCCGTGGAGGAGGACACAAGCGTCTCTATAGAGACATAGACTTCAAGCGAACGGATAAGCAGGGTGTGCCAGGTTTTGTGGCATCCTTGGAGTACGATCCGAATCGTTCTGCTCGCATTGCGCTTCTGCACTATGCCGACGGAGACAAGCGGTACATGTTGGCGCCGGAGGGTTTGAAGGTAGGAGACGAAGTGGTGTGCGGTGAGCGTACCAAAGTCAAAATTGGAAATCGCATGAAGCTCAAGTACATCCCTTCCGGATACAAGATATACAACCTTGAAATCGGAGTGGGTCGAGGAGGTTCCAGCGTACGTTCTGCCGGTACATCCGCCACACTTGTAGGAAGCGATGAAAAGTACGGAGTCATAGAGATGCCAAGCGGGGAAGTGCGTCGTGTGCTTCTGGAATGCTATGCAACCATCGGTACTGTCAGTAACCCAGAGCACAGCCTTATTTCCATCGGAAAGGCAGGCCGCAATCGTTGGCTCGGTAAGCGTCCGAAGGTACTTGGTAAGTCTATGAACGCAGTGGATCACCCGCATGGTGGAGGAGAAGGTCACGGACCGATCGGTCTGAAGGCACCAAAGACTCCGTGGGGAAAGAAGGCACTCGGTGTGAAGACACGGAAGCCCAAAAAGAACTCAACTCGCTTAATTGTCCGTAATCGTTCCCACAAGAAACGTAAGCGGTAGCCCACTTCCTTTTTTCCTATTTCCTATGGCTAGATCACTCAAAAAAGGCCCCCACATAGATGAGAAACTTCTCAAGAAGGTGATGAAGCAAATGGAAGCCGGTGAAAAGAAGATCATCAAAACATGGGCACGTGATTGCGACATTCCGCCGGAGTTCGTAGGATTCACCTTCGCAGTTCACAACGGTAAAGATTTTATTCCTGTCTATATCACCGAACAGATGGTAGGTCACAAGCTCGGTGAGTTCTCCTGGACAACGAAATTCAAGAACCATGGAGGAAAAATGGCAGAATCCCCATCCAAATCCTAAATCCCACTTCATAATTTCATATCATGAAAGCCACTCTACGCTCCGTTCGCATCGCTCCTAAGAAGGCCAATCTTGTCGCCAAGATGGTACGCGGAAAGCCGGTGCCCGAAGCGATTTCCATGCTGGAGCGAACAAACAAGAAGGCAGCTCGTCTGCTCGAGGCTTTGGTTCGATCCGCAATGGCAAATGCGACCAACAATGAAAAGCAGAATCCCGATGAGATGATTGTGAAGACCCTTATTGTCAACAAGGCGCAGGCATATCAGCGCGGTATTCCCATGGCCCGAGGTCGTCAGCGTATTATTCGGAAGTTCCTGAGTCATATAACTCTGCAACTCGGATACCCTGAGGAAAAGAAGGGCGGTAAGAATGCCACTCCAAAAAAGAGCGTTGCCACGAAAGCTCCTCAAACTGCTTCACAAGAGACGAAGAAAACGGTACAAAAAGGTGCGTCTGCTACGTCGGAAAAGAAGAAAGTGCCTGCAAGTAAGACAGAAGAGTCGACAAAGAAGACGCAACCGAAGGCATCCTCCGATTCGAAGGATACTTCTCCATCTTCATCTGCTTCCGTTTCCAAGAAGTAATTATGGGTCAGAAAGTTAATCCCAACGGCATGAGAATAGGTATTACACGTACCTGGCCAAGCACATGGTTTGCGAAGGGGGGTAAGTATAAGCACCTTCTCCTCGATGATGTACAAATTCGAAGATACATTGCCACTCGTTTGCCGGATGCAGGAATCAGCAGTGTGGAGATTGAGCGTGCGAAGAAGACATTGGTTGCCATTCACACTTCAAAGCCGGGAGTCATTATCGGAAAGCAGGGTGCGGCAATAGAAGAACTGCGTATCGATCTCGAGAAGAAATTCGGTGGTTCATTCGAAGTGAATATTCAGGAAATTCGCAATCCGGACGGTGACGCCGAGATTATTGCAGAGACTATCGCAGGACAAATTCAGAGACGTATGCCATACAGACGTGCGTCCAGAATGGCGATTGAAAAGGCAATGCAAAGCGGTGTGAAAGGTATAAAGATAAAGGTTTCCGGTCGTCTCAACGGTGCGGAAATCGCTCGAAACGAACTGTTCAAAGATGGGAACATTCCTCTGCAGACCCTCCGAGCCGATGTGCAATTCGCACGTCGTCATGCCAAAACAACGTACGGCACAATCGGTGTAAAGGTTTGGATCTACAAAGGAATGATCTTTAAGAAAGTTACCGATGTACAATCTGCCTCTCTTCACCTCTAAATCATGCTTGAGCCAAAGAAAGTAAAGCATCGAAAGCAACATAGGAGACGTGGCATGTTCTCCGGAAGGGCTCAGCGTGGATACACGCTTGCATTCGGTTCTGTCGGACTGAAGGTAATGAAGAACGGAGAAATTACCGCAAGGCAAATAGAAGCTGCTCGTCGCGCTATGACACGCAGCGTTGCCCGAGGAGGAAAGATATGGATTCGCGTTTTCCCGGATATATCCGTTACAAAGAAAGCTGCGGAAGTACCCATGGGATCCGGTAAAGGAAATCCTGAGTACTGGGGACGTGTGGTGAAAGCAGGAACAATCCTCTTTGAAATGGACGGTCTTTCCGAAGAAGCAGCACGCGAGGCTCTCCGCCTTGCAGGCCACAAATTACCGATGAAAACCAAAGTTGTTACCCGCCTGGGACACTAATGGCCAAACTGGTTTCCATTATCGAGCTTCGTAAAATGCAACCGGCGGATCTTCGCAAGGAGATACGTGAACAAGAGGTTGCAGTAACCAAGTTGAGACTTGGCGTCGAATTAAGAAAAGAAAAGGACAGTGCCAAATATAAGCGTGAAAAAGTGCAATTGGCACGTATGAAAACGGTTCTGACAGAAAAGCAGACAGAGCAGTTGCTCAAAGCCTCGACAGAACCTACAGTGGCCGCTCCCAAGAAGAAATAATGCGTACGAAAAAAGGAATCATCACATCGGCAAAAATGACAGGCACCGTCACGGTGACCGTCGATTCGCACGCATTCCACCCGAAGTACAAAAAGAGATATAAGGTCAGCAAAAAGTTCCTTGCAGATTGCTCGGGTCAGACTTTGCACGAAGGTGATATGGTTCTTATAGAGGAGTGTCGCCCGTTGAGTAAGAATAAGTATTTCAAAGTGATAGAGGTTCTCAAGCAGTCTGCGAATGTCGGTGAGCTCTCCACGGAGAAGGAAGTGGAAGCTGCCATACACAGAGAGAAGGTGACACCCGTTGTTCACGCGAAGAAGAAGGAGGCGGCAGCAAAAAAAACAGAAGCCGTAACAGAGGGGAATGAAGATTCTTCCGAAGACAATTCCCCCGAGCAGTCATGATACAAGTAGAAACATTGCTCAACGTTGCAGATAACACCGGCGCGAAAAGCGCACAGTGCATTAAGGTGCTCGGTGGTTCCAGAAGGCGCTATGCGCATGTGGGAGATATTATAGTCGTCGCAGTAAAATCTGCGGCTCCTCGCGGTACTGTAAAAAGGAAGACAGTGCAGCGTGCGGTGATCGTACGTACAAAAGCTCTGACAAGAAGAAAGGATGGAAGCGGTATTCGTTTCGACGATAACGCTTGTGTAATCATTGACGGAGCTCGTATGCCGAAAGGTACTCGTGTCTTCGGACCGGTAGCAAGGGAGCTGCGCGCCAAGGGATACCAGAAAATTATTTCACTCGCTCCAGACGTACTATGAAAATCC
>Ga0210005_1000298_pt1 | contig 42988 bp, 35 predicted proteins | sample CryGey02umfilter_3_FD_183961 | JGI IMG/M metagenome (GOLD analysis project Ga0210005, IMG submission 183961) | Groundwater microbial communities from aquifer in Utah, USA - Crystal Geyser 4/9/14 0.2 um filter (SPAdes) (version 3) | ecosystem: Environmental > Aquatic > Deep subsurface >... | reverse complement strand
TAAATAAAGTTACTTGTTATCTCAATCTATCTCTTTATCTCTATTTATTTTTTACAACGAAGAGATAAGTAGAGATAATATAAAAACGTGGTTAGTAATAACAAAATTGATTCACATCCGAAAATTCATATATCCAGACCAATTCTTTACTTTACAAACTCAATATTACGTTATTTCTCTCTTTTTTGCAAGATTTAGGTAATTGTTGTATAATAAAGAAAAATAATTTTAGCTAAAAAATATGTTTGATAAGAAGAAAAAAATAGATTTTGTTTTATTGGTTTTTGGTTCTGTAGCCCTTTTGGTAGTTGTGGCTGTGTCCATCATTTTGTATTTGCTTTTTAGTAAGTATAGTGCCAAAAATTTTGTAAATAATAGTAATGTAACGCCAATCAGTAATTTGCAACCTCAATTGAGCCCCGCTGAATTATTGGTGGGTTACCAAAAAGAAATTCAAAAACAAATTGATTTTGTAGAGACCACTGACAAAGATATTACGACTCTTTCACAAGATTTGGAAAATAATTTACTGGCAATTCATGTGCCAGCTGAAGAAAGGGAAAAATTTTTGAATGTGACTTTGCAATTAGTTCGTATGCAAAAACAAGGTCTGGAAATAGATGCCAAGGCTAGTAAAGATAAAATTTTGGAGCTATTAAATAGTCTATTGAATTATGAAAAAAAGTAAACCACTTTTTGTTGCCATTTTTTCTGTTTTTATTTTGCCTTTTTTTTTGTTGGTGATTAATTTTTTTCCTAGCTCTTATGTATTCTTGATAGCCATGGGTCTTTTGGTTGCTTACTTTTCTTTTATTGCTTTTCGTTATAATCTTGATAAATCAGAAATAGCTCTCAATTTCATGACCTCTTGGTCATTTGTGGTGTTGTTACTTTTGGTAGAAAATGTCTTGATACGTTATGTCCTGATTGCTTTTTCTACACTCGTTTTTTTCTTCATTGCTTATTGGTCTCGGCCTCAGGTCAGCCATTCTATTTATGTCAAAGAAAAACCTTTGCGTCGGATGATGATGATGCTTTATGTTTTCAATACTTATGCTTTTTTGATTGGTGCTTATGCTTTGCATATTTATTTTACTAACTTTTCTTTTGTGTTGATAAGTGTAGTATCATCAGTCTACAGCGCTTTTGCTGCTTATATGATTTGGAGTTTGTATTTCAAATCAGAATTCAAAAAGTTAGCTATTTGGGCTATCATTTTTGCCACAGTTGTCTTTGAATTGATGTGGGTGATGATCTATTTACCTTTTGGTTATTTGGCTCTAGGGTTGCTCACAGTTTGGATTTGGTATTTGTTACAGCTTTTTGTACGTTTTCACCTTACCAAAGAAGATATAGTCTGGAAGCAACAAATCAGTTTTTTGTTAGTTAATTTAATCTTGTATATTTTTGTACTTTATATAATCCGATGGGTATGATAAAAAAACAATCGCCACATTTACCAGAAAAAGTTTGTTCAGTTCAAGGGCATCATTTTTGGCAAAATATTCGCTTTACAATTTATGTGGCTGTAATTGCTCTATTGGCTGGCATTACTGGCGCTCTTGTTGTCTCTGCTTGGCTTGAACCGGATTTTTATTCTACTCAAAAAGTATTGTTGGTAAATAGAACCATTGACAGTACGACAGGTCAGATTACCACTTGGAGTAAAACCCCAAGTGTTTTGGCTGCTAAGAGATTGGAATATAGTACAATAGATATTTTTGATAAGAGTTTTCAGATTGCCAAAAATTTTTATCCCAAAGAAGCTTTTTTAGGTAGAGTGGCAATGCTTAGTTCTAGTGGTTGGGGAGTAATTTATTATCCAGAATTTACTCAAGCTAAATTGACAAATTGGTTAGCTCTAGATAGTCAAGGTATAGAATACAAAATAGAAAACACTATTTTTGACGCTGAAAGGGGAATGCTTTATGTCAAATTTGTAGGTGACAATTTTCGTGTAATGTCTTTTCCAAATTGGAACAATTTTACCAATGGTACCAAAGTTTGGGTTTCAGATTACAATGTTTGGAAAGAAAGACAACTAGGAGACACGATTGTCGTGGTCAAAAATCCTCATGTTATTACTGAACAATATAGTCGTTTGCATCTAGAGCCAGAAACATCTCCTGGTGATATGGTAATGACTGAAGATGGACAATTTGTGGGTTTTGTAGACAAGAATGGTATGTTGCAGACAGCTTGGTTTGCAGATTTTCAATTGTCAAATTTATTAGAAAAAGGTGAATTTATAAAAAATAATATTGATTGGAGTGGTTATTTTGTAGAGCGTCATGGTTCAAGTAATACTGTTGGTACGCCTGGTAGTGGTTTTCTAATAACTAATCCTGGCAAGGTTGTTACAAATCTTAGAAAAGGTGATATAATTATAGCTATAAATAATAGTAGTATTGATCCACACAATCTTTGGAAGACTGTACTTACCAATACAGGGGATTTTAATTTGACTGTTTGGCGCAATGGTGAAGAAGTTGTTTTGAAAATCAAGTTAATTAATAATTAGTAATTATTAATTAATAATATTTTTTGATTAGCTATTTAACTTTTTAAAAAATTAACTAATAAATTAATAAAACAGTAATCTAATATATGTTCAACATCCATAATCCACTAGAACGTCTTCATCGTCGTTTTAAATTAATTTTTTTGGTAGGTATCTTAGTAGCTCTTTTGTCTGTTGGTTTCACTTTTGTTTTTCCATTAGAGTATAGAGCCGATGCTCAAGTGTTGATTATCTCCAAATCCAATTCCGGGATAGATCCTTATACTTTGGTTCGTTCTGCTGAACGGGTTGGTGATAATGTTATTCAAGTTATGAAGACTGATGATTTCTACCAAAAAGTAAAAGCTCAAAAAAATTATGATATAGATTGGACTGTTTTTGAAAGTAAAGGTGAAAGAGAAAAGCGTAAACTTTGGCAAAAAACTTTGGTTCCTTCAGTAGTTTATGGTACTGGAGTTTTGAATATTTCTACTTTCAACACAAATTCAGACACCGCTGTAAAATTGGCAGCTGCTTCGGCTGACGCTCTTGTGGCTCGTGGTTGGGAATATGTTGGTGGAGACGTCACGATGAAAGTAGTCAATAATCCGATAGCAACAAGATGGCCAGTCAGACCAAATTTAGTTTTGAATGCCTTACTTGGTTTTGTAGTCGGTACATTGCTGATGGGTTTGTTGGTGGTGAGAAAATAATTTTAAATCATCTTTTATTTATATAATTATGCCAAGAAAAACAACTTCTGCTACAAAAAAGATTAAAGTTTTCAAAAAATCTGTTACAAAAAACAGAGTGGCTAATAAAATTGTACCAGTTGAATCTAGATCAATTGCTGGTTTAAAAGATTTGGACATGGAATTGACTCAACTGGAAAAAGAAATTGGTGCTCTTCACAAGAGAATGAAAGATATTTCACATAAGAAAAAAATTTCAGATACTTTGAGTCAAATATCTAAATTAAATTAAAATTTATTTTTTATACAAAAAATATGCCAGAAAATTTAACAACTCCTCAAGAAGAACTAAGCAAAGTGGAAGTGCCAAAGCCACTGGACAAATATCATGAGAAAACAGAACAATACAACAAAATTGTTGAGAAATTAGGTGAACGTGCTAATGTTTTAAAAACAGAAGTAAAAGCATTGCAAGCACTTTTGGCAAATGATTTTGCTGGTGACGGTTCTGCTGATCAACTAGCTCAGAATATTTTTGATGTTGAAAAACGACTTTATGACATTGGACAAAAAATAAATATCGAAGTAGAAAAGTCTAATCGAGAAATATTTGAAAAAGTAAAAACAGGTGTAGAAATTTTGGAGAAAAAATTAGATACTTTGACTGGTGAAGAAAGAAAAAAACTAGATTGGGTCATACATTCTGTCAAATCAGCAATGTCTAGAATAGATGAAAAAACTGGAACAGCTTTGATTGTAGATGGTGTTGGCAACGAACAACAAGAAGGTGTACCTGTCAATGATTTGTTGGATAATCTAAGTGTAATAAAAAATGAATTTGGTAAAAAAATAGATGAGTGGAATAAACTGGTCCAGGAAAATAAATTCATGGATTATTTTCGTGCTGAAAAGGCAAAAGGAAATATTTCTACTGAGTATAACCATGGTAAAAACTTAACTTACAAGAGTGACAAAGCAGCTGCTGAAGCTTGGCTCAATTTGCAAGTACAACAATTTGATAGTATTAATGGTGTAGTGGGTGATTTGCAAAAACACAGTCAAAAATATTTTGATTTACGTCCAGACATGAAAGGCGACAAACAACATTGGCGCACTAAGCTGGAAGCTAAATTTATCTCACTAGATTATCGTAATCAAGGTGATCTTGATAAAGATTACAAATTGGGAATGGAAGAAATGGAAAAAAGACGGGAATTGGTTTTGATGGAAAAAATACAAGTGAGTGAACCAGAGCCTGTAGTTAAATCAGGTCCTGTTGAATTACCTCCACCTATTGGAACAGAAACAGATCCAGTAGGATTACCACCTCCACCTTCTGAACCACAAAAAAGAATTGAATACAAACAACCAAAAGCTATAGAATATGAAGCTCCGCTTGCTCTTCCATATATTCCAGAAAAACCTAATTTGCCAGATTCCAAAGTTTTTGTGGTAGATATTTCTAGAATTGTTAGAAGATTGGCAGAAACACAAGCCGAAGAAAAACTCAATGAATACAAAAGAGCTTGGCGTAGAAAAAATGAAGAAGTCGCTGCTCAAGCAACTGCTACCCCAGAACCTAAAGGAAACTGGTTAGGTAGATTATTCAAAAGATCCAAAGATGTAGCCAAAGGTATTGCCAAAAGTATAGGTAATACTTTTTCTGATGCAAAAAAAGATCCTAAACAATTTGTGGCTTCTTCTTGGGCACGTATTGGAGAAGAGGGTTATCGTGAAAAATTAATTGATGAGACTATAAAGGAAATTCAGAACAATAAAAATCTAATGACTGAAATCGAGGCTCGTTTGCGTAAGAGTAAAACAAAAGGTGATGCTAAAGATAGAATAGACATTCACTTCGAGCTTCTGGATAGTATTATGGCAGATTATACTCAGGAAGTGGCTGAAGCCGAAGAGCATGGTGAACATGTAACAGACGAAGATATTCAGGCAAAAGTGAGCGAACTCATAGGTAAATTTGTTACTGGTGAGTTTAGTACTCGTCAGGAAGTCGAAACTTTTGTTAATGAAGAGATTGGTCCGATTATAAAAGATAAAGATTTACAATTGTCTAATGTTGGTAATAAAGGTGCTGAAGGTTTGATGTATGCTACTAATCTTTTTGAAATTGCTCAAAATTACAAAAATTATATAGATCAAAAATTTGGACCAGAAGTGATGGAAGGTTATAGTCCTGAAACTAAAGCAATGTTAATGGAGCATGTCAAGAGTATGGCTACAATGGATATCCATCTTGGTCTTAAGGCTCGTGATATCAGAGAAACAAAGCCAAAAAAAGTATTAAGTTTGTTTGATAAATTTGTAAATATTTCTCAAAAGGGCGCTGTAAAAATTCCAGTACTAGGAAAGTTTTTTGCTACTCCTGTTGGTTATGCTGCTACTGGTAGTGCTGTTGCTTTGTTGGCAAAGAGTCGTATTCGTTCTACAGCTATGGGAACTGGTAATACATTTGGTGCTACTTTTGCCGAGTCTTCAGGTGCTGGTAGTTTGTTGGGCAAATTTTTGACTTCACCTGTGGCACTCGGAGCTGCGATGGGCAGTCTTTTTGCTGGTATGAGATGTAATAGAGATTTGAAATATGATAGAGGTATGGAACTTAGACGTCAGGCTCTTGGTAAAGAATCTATGGGAGACAATTCTCGTGGGGTTCGCAAATTCAATTATGATATGTGGAGTACTGATGACGTCATTCCAAAAATAGACAGCATCGTAAACTCTGCTCCAAATACTATCAGTGATGATGATAAAAAGTTTATAGCTGGAGTCTATGCTCGTCTTGGCGTAGAAAATGAATTGAAGATGGATTTATTTGCTACCGGCAAAGAAGAAGCCAAGAGGACTGGTACTAGAGTAGAATCAATGCGTGAATTGAAGTTGGCTATACGTAGATTGACTAAGGCTAAACCAGAGTTTAATATTGAAAGTTTAAAATCCCAAATTGACTTGGAATATAGTAGTTTGGTGGATGAAGCTAGTGCCAAAGATACTGAGTTCAAAGAATTCAAAAGAAATGAAATTATCAAGACAGCTATATTTGCTGGTGTAGCAGGTGCTGCTGTTGGTGGAGCTATAAGGTTTGTTGGTGGAGCAGTAATTGATGGTGTAAAGCATATTTTTGGTGGATCCGAAGTACTTCCTTTTGCTCATGGTATAGTGATACCTTCTCAAACAGTTTCTACAAGTGAACATCTAACTCCAGAACAAGTAACAACCATGCGTGAAGCTGGTTATGGTGTAGTAGAGCATAGTCGTGTTGTCAAGGCAGAGGATTTCTTGGGCCAACAAGGTATGCACGCCGAGAGTTTGGCTATTCTAAATCCAGGTGTAACTATAAATTTGCCAAATGGTTTGAGACTTGTTCCAGATGGTGCTTCTAGTGGTATATACAATATAGTAGACGCTAACGGATCAAGTCCAACTGTTTATGCTAAAGGTCTTGATTTGAGTAGTGGTACTTTGTCTGGTGCTGATATCCAAAAATTAAAAGAACTTGGTTTTGGTGTGAATGCTAGTGAACAAGTTGTTCCTAATGTACTTACAGACAGACAACAAATTTTTGAAGAATTACAAAATCGTTATGGTAAGGGTGTTTCTTCTCCGACCAAAAGAATATGGCATGGAAATATAAATGAAACTTATGATACAACCTCGTTGGATAATCCTAATTTGAAGGGAGATATAGATTTTAGTAAACCAAATTTACCTTATGAACATACTGTCACTGCTGAGGATATCAATGCCAATGAAGCTGCTTATCAAGGAGATATTACAGATACACGTGTACAAGTTGGTGACAAAGTTCGTGGTACTATTTTTGATGGTCGTGAAATAATGAGTAAGGCAGGGGTAGGTAAAGATGGTGTGGGAGTATTTGATGCTTCACGAAACATCAAAGATATGTTGAAAGGTGGTCCACATACTGCTGATGGTGTCTATGATCATAGATTTGACGCAGTCAAAAAATTGTTTCATGGTAAAAAGCTATCTGACGTTGCTCCACAATTTTCTTATCGTTTTTATGCTAGTAAAGCTGACTTTGCTTCAGGCCATGCTGCCTTTTCATTGCCGGTTGGCCCTGATGGCAAGATAGCTATAGATCCAGATACTCAACCAGATTTATTTAATTTGTTATTTAAGCCAGATGGTAAGCCAAGACTTACAGCCGAGATTGCTTTTACAGATGATAAAGGTATTGATCATATTTTTGCTACCAATGTTCGTCAAGAGATTACAGAGTTGGAAATACCAACAACACTAGAAAATTTTGATATCAAACTATTGGATACCGTGGTTACTGATCATGATGTCATTTCTCCGCCAGTGAGTGTAGAAATACCATCAAAAGTTGATGATGGAGTTGACGTCATACCTTTGCCTTTTGCTCCTAGAAAAGATATGGGAGAGACGAGAATGACAGGGGAAGAAAGTGGTGACAAAAAAGATCCAGAAAAAACACCACCACCTCCACCAGAAAATCCAAAAAAAGGAACAAAAGAAAAAGAAACAAAACCTGAAAAACCAGAAGAATTTTCTAAAGAAAAAATAGATAGTGCTATTGAAGATTATCTATCTTATCAAGATGCTGATTTGAAGGTTGATGCAAAAAAAGAAGCATTAAAAAGTAGTAAAGAAAACAAAAATGCACGTATTTTTGCAGAAAGCTTTTTGAAATTAGAAAAAAAACATGGTAAAGCAAAATTTGCTGAAGTGGCCAAGAGTATCCATGACAAGTGTCAACAATTTTTGCAAAGTAAAGATATCCCTGTCAGTACCTTTGGTAAGAGTAAGACTTGGACATACTGGGATATGGCTAAACAATTTTATTATTCCGATGATGCTACTGGTATAGAAGAAAGCAAAAATCATCCGGAGTATAAACCTGGTGATCCAATAGCAGAAGAACGTCTTCAACAAGAAATTCTAAATAGACACATAGGTTGGGAAGTTTGGAATGCATGGTTTGTTACTGAACGTGATGTTGACACTCGCGATCAATCTGAGGCTCTTTTGGATAAGTTGGGTTTGAAAGCTGATGTCAAAAGAAAACTAAAAGTAAAATTACACACTTCTTTGAACGACGTGGCAGAAGGAAAAAGAGAAGATGTACCATCTTACGTTCTCGAAGAAATGGGTAAAATAATTTTGTCCGGACAAAAATAATAAATTTTTATTTTTAATTTATCTAAAAATTATATATGATTTCACAAATACCCGAACCTTATAGACAATTTTTGGAAAAGTTGCTTGCTGACAAACACAAGCAAGGAATTCCAGAAAAATTAAAAGATGATATGATGGTAGATCTATATAGTAGATTATTACACCATCTTTTACTTTCCTATTTGCAAGTCTTGCCAGATGAGTCAGCCGATGCTTTCGAAAAAATGATGGATGGTGAGCCAGATAGTACTGTCACTCAAAAGTTTTTGCAGGACAATATCCCAAATCTTGATGATGTCACTGACAAATCTTTGCAAGAGTTCAGTAATGTTTATTTGGGAAAAAGTTAAAAAATAACCATCAATTAGATTGTAATCCATCACCTTTCAATTGTAGAGGGTGGTGGATTTTGTTTTTTTGTGAATGTTTTGGCAAACAGAGTGTCTGATTTTGAGAGGCTTAATGGACAAAACGGTAGGCTAATTTTTTATAAATTCAATAATATTTTTCTTTTGCAACGTATAACGAAATTCCCCACTCAACTAATTGGCACTAATGAGGAATGACAGATGCAGGCCTGTTTATCACGCTTTGTGACAAGCTGGCGCTTGTCATTCCTTCTCTTCTTTTGTTTGGATTGACGAATTGACCCGCCAATTTGGGGCGGGGAAATTCGTCTGGCACTGACATTTATACATATATAATTTTCTTCTTTTACTTTTCTTTTTTAATTACCCTTTTAAGCAAAATGTACACTTTTTTATATAGTATATTAATTAAGTTATTTTTATTGCTGCATTATGCCGTATTTTCCATTTTTTAGCTTACTGTTTTGTCTATTAAGCCTTTTAAGACAAGTTTATTTTAAGTAAGGTATCACTTTAACTATAGCTGATAGACATATTTTTGGTATAGCAAAAAGTGTATATTTTACCTTGACAAAAGATTCAAAATATGCTATAGTATTTTGTTGTTTTGTGGTAGATTTCAATTAGGGGAGAACTTAGTTTGTGAGAGCTGTAGTTGTCATTGACAATGTCATTAGGGAAGTAATTGGGGATATAGATATTTTGACTTAGTATTAGTAGATATTAGTCGCTTGTGTCTGGACCGTCGAAAGGTCTTGACAAAACTAGTAAAATATGTTATAATAGCTCGTTATTTAAAAGCTAGGAAGAAGAATTGTTTGATTATTGTTAATAGTCTATGCCATAGAGCATAAATTGCTAACAGTAGCCAAAAACTGCTGTATATAAATAAAATTTTGGTGTAAGGTAGTAAATTGGATGAAGGAAGCTCGAAATGTGGGAACCTATAATGTTGTCTAAAAAGGCAATATTGCAAGTTCCCACATTCTGGAGCACGAATGTTTCGTGTGACAGACTGATGGACTGGCATGGCCAAGGAGAAAAAATCATGCCGACCCAGAGCGACCCTACCCCCACCGTCACTACCCCCACCACCCCCACCCCGCCGAAGGACGGGCCGAAGGTCACCGAGACTACGACCGAGGTCCCCCGCATCAGCGAGGGGAAGGCGACCACCAAGTCGGTCGTCGACCACGTCGACAAGGGGAAGAAGCCCAACAGCTTCAACCTCTTCGCCATCGTCGCCATCGCCGCCGCGCTCATCGCGCTGGTCGTTGCCCTCGGGCGTGCGTCCACCGACGACCTGGCGACCAAGGTCAGCCAGGTCGACCACGACGCCCTCAAGGTCGAGGTCGGCGACAAGGCCGATGCCGCGAAGACGGCCGAAGCCCTGAAGCTGAAGGCGGACAAGACTGAAGTCGCCGCCCTGAAGACCGAAGTCGACGCCCTCAAGACCGATGTCGCCCTCAAGGCTAGCCAGGCCGACGTCGACGCCCTCAAGGTCGACGTCGCTGACAAGTCCAGCCAGGCTGATGTCGACGACCTGAAGTCCGACGTCAACGTCCTGAAGGCGTCGCGCGAAGCGGCCAAGAAGGCCTGGATCGCCGGGCGCGATCAGCGTCTGGCGCAGAGTCGAGCCCTCGAGGCCGCCGCGGGACTTTCCACGAAGGTGGAGGACATCGACGCCCGGGTCACCGTGGTCGAGGGAGACCTCACCGTGAACTCGCAGCGCATCCAAGCGCTCGAGACCCGGCCGGTGCCCCTCGCCTCGGCCCCGACACAGAGGGGAACAAGCTCCCTCACCCTCCGGGTGAAGAGCGAGTAACCTTCAACTGCTCACAATGGTACAGAGCAGTATAATCAAAGTACCCCTCCGTCGGACAATCGGAGGACAGCGATTTCAGGTACCAGTCCGAGGTACCTGGACAAGTCTCGTTGGTTGTCTCCCTGAGACGATCGACGATCAAGCCGCAGCCATTTTCTTCACAAAAGAAAATGGGACTGCTAGTAAACATCTTGCGAAGCTTACGAGGCCTACAGGGCTTACGAGGCTTACAAATTAGGTGTAGACTAGCAGTTCTCGCGGAGTTTAGAAATAGACACGAGAGACTGATGTTCATTACATTTTTACTAGAACCAAATAAAATTTTCACTATCCAATCGTGGTAAGGAAGTTGTAAAAAAGATTGGCTTTTGTAAGCCTTGTAGGCCTTGTGAGCCTCGTAAGCCTTTTTTATATCTTCCTTACTGCGCCGTCCGCTTATTGCGAGATGGGTGGACGGTGAGGATTTCGTCAACTTTTTTCCGGCCGTAAGTGACCGGATTGTGAGGAAATCATGAAGACCATGAAGTTTGCTCTTGCGATGATCACGTTAATCATCGCCGTCGCCGGGACGCACCCGGCAGTTCTGGCTGAGGCCATCACGGTCGAAGCCACTCTGACGTGCCCGACGGGACAGTTGATCGTGAAGACGGTTGACTGTCAATCGGGCGAGACGGTCGTCGCTGAAGGAACTTGTTCCGACGGGACGATCGTGACGAGTGAAGTGAGGTGTTCATTCCTCAGTGAGAAGAGAGTCGTCTCAAGCTGGTCTGACCAGCTGAAGCTCGATGCGACTCTCATGGTCGGTGGCAAGATCGGCACTGGAGCGATGACATCGCTCCAGCTAGCGCTGACCTGGTATCCGTCGGCTGGGCACCACGGCCTGCGCATCTTCGGAGGTGCTGGCTACAGTTTCGAGCCCTACCACTTTGTGGGAGGACTCGAGTACGTCTTCCGGGCGAAGGATTTGGAGCTTGGTCTCGGACTGAGCACCCACAACTTCAAAAGCGCCGACTTCCGTCTCGCCGACACCGTGCTTTCGGGCATGGTCGAAGCGAGGTGGAACGTAGAAGACCCTATCTTCCTCACGTTCCAGGGGCACTTCGGTGCCACCTGGGACAACGATGGAGGACGAGATTCCTTCATTGGCCTCTTCGGAGGCCTCGGCGTGCGGTTCTGGTGAGATAGATGTACAGCTCTTTGTTCAAGAGTATAAAGAGAACAACCGGGTGGGGAACAATGAGATTATGACAGACTTTGCAAAATCCCTACCCCTCCCGTGTTTTCTTCCTATCTTGTATGGGAAGAGAAGAATGGGAGTTGAAAATCATTATTGACAAAATAGCCAAAATGTGCTATACTCAGCTGTTAATTCTTAGTAAAATAGTTCATTACAATTTATTAGTAATTAGTAATTAGTAATTAGTAATTAGTAAATACCAAAAGTAGCTTCAGGAATTAGTTCATATCAATTATGTGAATTTATTCCTGGAGCTGCTTGCGAGATTCACTCGTAAAGTAGTAATAGGGCGGGCTTCACGCCTGCGGACTTCGGTCCAAAAGTGTGGAGCTACGCGCCGAAATCGCTAGCTCCTCGTGTTCGGAGAAGAAGACATGACGAAGTTCATGGCCGCGTTGGCCATTCTGTTCCTGATGACTGGATGCGAAAGCGTCCCCCCGGCCGAGGGTCTCGGTCAGACGAACAACAACTACGTGTTGAAGTTCGTCGAGAACCTCGACCTCGACGGTGATCAGTTCATCGCCGGGGACGTGACTTCGGAAGCACGGGCGCAGTGCTCGTACGAAGGCTCCGACTTCATGGAGGAGTTCTGTGTCGGGCAGGTCACCGCGGCCCTCAAGGGAAGTGGCGACTGCGACGGCAATCCGTATGATGATGCGTCGCCGTGTCCGAAGGATCCGGTGGCTGCCAAGCAGGTCGATTGCTCCAACTCGAACTTCACGATGTGCTCCAAGTGCATCAACCCCGGTGCCACCGAGGTGAACGACGGCGTGGACAACAACTGCGATGGCAACATCGACGAGGGATTCGAGGCGTGTCCCGCCGGCTACACCGGTAGTGGCACGAACTGCACCGACATCAACGAGTGCGCGACCGGCAACGGCGGATGCTCCGTCAATGCCACCTGCGCCAACACGCCGGGCAGCTTCACTTGCTCCTGCAACGCGGGCTACACCGGCAACGGTGTCACCTGCACCGACGTCAACGAGTGCGCGACCGGCAACGGCGGATGTTCCGTCAACGCCACCTGCGCCAACACCGTCGGAAGCTTCACCTGCTCCTGCAACGCGGGCTTCACCGGCAACGGCGTGGTCTGCGTGGACAGTTGCCTCGACGTCACCTGCTCGCTCATCGGGCAGCTCTGTGTGCTGGGTCAGTGCGTCAACCCGACGTGCGACCCGACCCATGACGTGGGAGGAGACGAGACCGTCGGCGACTGCTTCGCCCTTCGGGACGAGGCTGGCGTGACCGACGTCTACGGTTACTACTGCGCCGAGGAGGGGGTCTGTACCCCCTACGAGGACCAGGATGGTGACCAGTTCGCCGACGTGCCGGAGCGCTTCTGCGCCGATGGCATCGACGGCGATCTCGACGGCAAGATCGACACAGCCGACAGCGACTGCGCTCCTGCCCCTCCGACCACACCTTGCGATGGTGTCACCTGCGGGACGAACCAGTTCTGCTCGGCCGGGCTCTGCTTGAATGCGGGCCAGGCCGTGTGGTGCTGGGACGCTCCCACGGGCGTCGACACGAACGGGAACGATCTGTTCGACCCGAGCTGTCATGAGATGGGCTACGTCAGCCCGCTCCTCTGGCTCTTCGAGTCCTACGTGACCGCGCCTCCGTTCTGTAAGAATGCCCCTGTGTCTGCGCAGGCTCGTCCGACCTCGGTCGGATGTTGCATCGCGCCGGCGGCCCTGGTCAACGGGGCTGTTGGTGCCTGCGTCACGCAGGACTTCTACCCCTACGCGCTCTAAAGGCGTAGGCTAGGGTCACTTCTCCCTAGATCGCAAAAAATGAGTCGCTGGTAAGTACACCAGCGGGCAGTGTGGAGTAACTACCCACATACGTTAGCTCGAAAAAGTACACACAACAACAAAAGGGGGACACGGGATGGTCGCAAAACGAAGAAATACTTCGCTTGCGACCATCCCACAACACATTTGAACAGAAGTTTATTATGAAAAAAAGTAAGACCTTTCTCGTAATTATATTCTGTGTAGATTTGTTGGAGAAATAGTTTGTAAAGTTTATAAAGTTAGAAAGTTCATAAAGTTTATTTGCACCTGAGAAGGTGTTTTTTTGTTTTCATTTTACAATTTCCCCTCCTAATAGCGGTAGTGCACAGATATTTTATTGATAATCCAATAAATTATGCACAACCCTACAAATATTTGTCACAGGTCAAGTGTTGAACCTTTTTTTATTAAATTTAGACGTCATCCCGAGCGACTGGAAGGAGTCGAGGGATCCCCTTGCTGTCTAATCTTCCAAACAATGATTCTGGGATTCCTGCCTGCCGGCAGGCAGGTCTCGACTTCGTTCACTCGTCCCTCGTTCACTCCGCTCGGAATGACGTTTCTATTTTTTCTTAAAAAGGTGTGCACTATCCCTGCTAGGGGGAGAATTTTTTTATCTTTATCAACGAGATTATGTTTTGCTATAAGCTATCTTCGTGATATAATATAAACATTATGAATGATCTATCAATAGAAACTAAACCACACAATAAGATTAGTTTTTTTTCTGTTCTTGTAGTCATTTTGTTGGCTACTAGTTTGGTTTTTTTGTACAATTTTTATCCTTTGTATGTAGTGATGGCTTTGGCTTTTTTGGTCATTGTTTTTTTTGCGTTTCATCTTGAAAGTTTGTTTTATCTTACTTTACCTTTCATGTTTCTGCAGGGTCTAGAAATAGACTTTTCTCATTTTGCTTGGTCTCGAGACAATCCCTATCTTTCAGCACTCAATGCACCTTTGATTGATTTTTTGGTTATATTGTTATTTTTGTCGTTTGTGGTAGCTCTGCTTTTGCGATTGAAAAAAATAAACATAACAAAAATTCAGTGGCTTTTTCCGGGATTTTTATTTTATTTTATCTTTTTGTGTTTGGCTGGTGTTTCTACTTGGTTGGCTTACGAACATATGATCGGTTATTCTCTCAAGTATTTGCTACGTCCCATGTTTTTTGTTTATATTTTTTATGTTTCCTTATCTTTGTTCATTATTCAGACCAGAGAAATTTTTGAAAAAGTTTTGCGTATTTTATTTTTTGTTGGTATAGCTATCGCTCTTTTTGGTTTGCTTGCTTTCGTGCGTAGTTTTGGATTTGGTGCTTGGCCAATGGTGACACCTTTTGCTTTTTTCGGGTTTGCCCCTCTTGGTGATAATCATAATATGGTTGCCGAAGTTTTAGTGGCTTTTATTCCTATTGGTTTTTATTTTTATAAAAAAGAAAAAGATTTGTTGACTAAAAAAATAGTTTTGGCTGGTAGCGTGTTTATGGTTTTGATTGCCTTGCTTACTTTGTCACGTACTGGCTGGTTAGTATTGTTGTTGGATTTGGTACTTTTGTTTTTGATGTTTAGAAAACAAAGTGTAGAATTTGTAAAAAAATATCTTGATAAATTTGTGATTTTAGCTATGATTTTTTTGGTAGCTATAGCTTCTTATATGATTATATTTTTGGGCTCAAGTATAGTGAATAGCTCGGATCAAGCTAGGTGGGAAAATTTCAAGATAGCAGCTTTTTATTTGCAAGAAAAACCTTTGTTTGGTTTTGGTCCTAATACTTATATTCCAGTTTTCAATGATACTGTTGTTTATGTTAGTGATTTTGGTGAGTCACTAGATGCTCACAGTATTTTGCTCAAAATATTTTTTGAAGAAGGAATTCTTGGTGGTCTAGCTATGTTGTTGTTTTTGGTTTGTGTAATAATAAAGGTATGGCGAGCTTACCAAAAAACACATGAAGATTATTTACTGTTGGCTTTTCTTCTGGTAGTTTCAGCTATAGCTTTTCAATTGTTTAGTACTTCTTATTTCAATGCTAATATGTGGTTTCCTTTGGCACTTGGCTTGTCTGCTTTGCAGCTTAGTCGTTACGGAGAAAAATATGTTGAATAAACAAAACAAAATTCATATAGTACAAATTATTCCAACTCTGGGTTTTGGTGGGGCAGAGCGTCTGGTGGTGGATTTGGCAAATCAGTTGGTAGAGGATAATTTTACTTGTAGTATTATTACATTTTTTGACAATGTTCCTCTGGCTAGTCAATTGGACAAACGTGTCAAATTGATTTTGGTAGAAAAAAAGAAAAAATTATCTTTTGGTTTAATAAAAGATTTGGTGAATACTTTACAAAGTATTGGGGCTGATATTGTCCACACTCATCTTTTTGGGGCAGATTTTTGGGGTAGTATGGCTGCTAAGAAATTAGGTTTACCAGTGATTGCTACCGAACATAGTCTTTGTAAAAATGAAAGTTTTTTGAAAAATAAATTGAAACACTGTAATAAAAAAAATATTGACAAGTTTGTGTCAGTTTCTGAAATTGTAAAACAAGATTTACAAAAATGTTTGAGGATTGTAAAAGAAAAGGTAGTGGTAATAAATCCCGGGATTGATTTGTCAAAATTTTTGTCTATCCCTAACAAAAAAGTAACTGGTCAGATAAATTTTTTACTACTTGGTCGTCTAGAAAAAGAGAAAAATTTTGCTTTAGCATTAGAGGCTTTGTCGAAACATCAAGATAAAAATTGGCATTGTAGAATCGTGGGAAAGGGAAGCTTTACAAACGATTTGAAAAGTTTAGTAGACAGGCTTGGTATGAAAGACAAAATAGAATTTGTTTCGTTTACTTTTGACGTCGTGTCTGAGTATAATAAGACTGACGTACTTTTGTTACCTTCACTCTATGAAGGCTTTGGTTTGGTGGCTTTAGAAGCAATGACTTCGGCTAGAGTTATTATTTCCACACAAGTGGGTATTTTGCCAGAAGTCATAGTGGACAAAAAAAATGGTATTTTGTGTGCTGATAATTCTTTGAAAAGTTTTACAGAATGTTTGTCTTGGATTTTTGACAATCAAGAGAAATTATCAAAGTTGGGTGCTGAGGCTAGAAAAAGTGTTGAAAATAAATTTTCTCTAGTTGAAATGAAAAATAAGTATAAGCAAGTTTATTTAAACTTACTTGATAAAAGTTAATTATTTTATGGAAAAGAAAACAAAAATTTTGTATGTAATACCAAGATATGTAATAGGTGGTGCTGAAAAGCTTGTATTGGATTATGCCAAACTACTTGATAAAAATAAATATGAGATTCATGTAGCTAGTTGTGTTGAGGATGGAGAGCTCAGAGAACAGTTTGAAAAAGTAACTGATGTTTATGTTTATTTGGGATCAAAAAGAAATGATGATGGAAGATTTGGTGCATATTTGAAACTTTGGAAGTATGTCAAAAAAATAAAACCAAATATTATTCATACTCATTTACTTAGTGCAGATTTTTTTGGTTTTGTTGTAAAATTGTTTTGGAAAGAAAACATATTTTGGATTACTACCATGCATAATGTAGAAGGATCAACTTCTTTTTGGAAAAAATTTTTATGGAGTTATATTTTAAAAAACGTTGATAAAGCGATTGTTGTTTCCAAAAGTGTAGAAAAATTTACCTTGGAAAAATTTAAAGTAGAAAAAAATAAGTGTATTTTGTTGTTGAATGGTGTGGATACTACAAAATGGTTACAAGTGTCAATGGACAAATTATTCACTCATAACAAAGTTCAATTGGCTAGTGTTGGTAGATTTTGGGAACAAAAAGGTCATGTTTATCTTTTACAAGCTTTGAGTACAATCAATAGTTTTGATTATGAATTGCATTTGTTTGGCGATGGACCTTTGAAAAAAGAGTTGGTTAGTAAATCAAAAGAATTGGGAATATATGAAAAAATAGTTTGGCATGGTGTTGTTCCTAACGTGGTTGATTATGTGTTAGATATGGATATTGTAGTCCAACCATCTTTGTGGGAAGGTCTTAGTCTAGTTGTAATGGAGATGATGACAGCAGGTCGTCCTGTTGTGGTAACGCCACCAGCTGGAGAAGAATTGTTGGAAAACAAAAAAAATGGCTATATAGTACCTATTAAAGATATTCAAAAATTGGCAGAAATTATTACTTATATAGCGAATAATAAACAAGAGGCAATTGAAATTGCCAAGAAAGCTAGAGATTGCGCTAGTAAGAATTTTGACATTAAGAAAAACATCATAGGATTAGAAAAAATTTATGATAATTTAGATATAAATTAAGATTAGAATCATATCATGAAAAACAAAAGTAAATTATTTATTAGAAAGAAAAAAATCGGTATTAGCTTGCTGATTTTTGTGCTTATCTTGATTTTTAATTTTTCTAGTAAACAAGATGTTTTTGCTCAAACAAATTCTCCAAAATTAGCCAATTATTATTTGAATTGGGATTTGTCAGAAACACAGGCCAAAGATTTATCCAAATGGGATTTGTTAGTTTTGGATATGGAAGTACAGGCTAGACATCCTGATTTGTTACAAAAAATGCGTCTGTGGAATCCTGACATTATTTTGCTTGTCTATATTACTCCCCAAGAAATTATTACAAATGTTGATTCGTCTTATAGTATTATGCGTAAAAAATTGGCTAGTGGAATTCATGACGGTTGGTATCTGAAAGATAGTAGTGGTAATAGACTTTCTTGGTGGCCTGGTACTTATTTATTAAATATTACCAATGATGCACCTATACACAATGGAGAGAAGTTGAATGGCTACTTGGCTAGATTTGTTACACGAAACCTTTTGTCGACTGGACTTTGGGATGGTGTTTTTTATGACAACAGCTGGGACAACATCACTTATTTTGCTGGTAAAAATATTGATTTGAATGGTGATGGTAGAGTTAGTGTGGATCTGGATAATAAATGGCAACAAGGATTGTCAACAATTTATAATCAAACGAGAAATCTTTATGGTAAGTCAGTCATGTTGCTAGGTAATAATCATAATACTTTGTATCTGCAAGAATTGAATGGTAAGTTGTTGGAAAATTTTTCTAGTGCTGATTGGTCAAATATTATGAATACTTTGAGAAAGTTAGTACAAGATCATAAGAGTCCACAAATATCTTTTGTTAATGCCAATACCAATAACACTGGCATCCAAAATTATCAAAACATGCGTTTTGGTCTTACCAGCGCTTTATTAGAGAATTCTTATTTTGCCTATGATTATGGTGATACTAACCATGGTCAGACTTGGTGGTATGATGAGTATAATGTTAATCTTGGACAACCAATTGATAAGGCCAGCTCACAAAATAATTATATTACTTACAAACCAGATATTTGGGAAAGAAGTTTTGAAAATGGTGTAGCTGTGGTGAATAGTACTGATAGTGCTCAAAAAATTAATTTGGGAGGAGATTACGAAAAAATTCATGGTACTCAAGATCAAAATATTAATGATGGGGCTATTGTTAGTCAAGTGAACGTGAATGCTAGTGATGGTTTGATACTTCTGAAAACTTTTGATACTTTAAATGATATTTTATTTACCAATGGTTCCTTTTTGCGTTTTTTTCGTCCAGATGGTACGAGAGTCCGTAATGGATTTTTTACTTTTGATGACAAGTATCAAGGTGGAGATAGGATTGCTTATGTTGATTTGGACAGAAATGGTAAAAGGGATTTGTTCGTTGCTCATGGCAATAGAATAGAAGCTTGGCGTGATGATGGACAAAAATATTTTAAAATTTATCCGTTTACGGCTGGTTATATTGGTAAGATGAATATTGCTTTGGGTGATTTGCAGGGTTTTGGTTTGCCAGAAATATTTGTAGCACCAAGTAAAGGTACTTCCCAACCAATAAAAATTTATGGTATTTATGGTGATGATAGGAGGGTAGATTTTTATCCTTTTGGTAAAAATTATACAGGTGGCTATGGTTTAGCTATAGGAGATGTAGATGGTGATGGTTTTCAAGAGTTAGTAGTAGGTAGGGGTGGAGATAAAACACAATTATATATCTATGATAGAGATTTGAAATTAAAAAAAGAATTTGCTCCTTTTGAAAGTAATTTCAAAGGTGGGGCAAATGTCGCCACTGGAGATTTGGACGGTAATAAAACCGACGAGATTATCGTCGGTAGGAGAGATGGTGGTAAACCAGAAATAAAAGTTTTTGATTTTTTTGGCAAACTTCTTTATCAGTCTTTTACAGCCTACAATAGTCTGACTAATCCTAGTATAGATGTCAAAGCTCTTGATGTAGATTTTGATGGTAAAGATGATATCGTAACGATGAGTGAGGGAGCGTTCTAGAAATTTTGGAATTTTAAATTTTAACTAGTTTTTTATAGAGAGTTTCTATTTGTGGTACGATCACGTTCCAACTATAATTTTTATGGATTGTTTCTTTATTTTCTTGGCCCATTTTACTTCTTTCTTCTTCGGAAAGATTTAAGAAATTGTACAAACTATTTTTCAAAGCTTCTACGTCATTTTCTTTGAAAAGCATTTTGGGATTTTTTATCAATTCCAAATGTTCTGGAATTGTAGAAACTAAAGTTGGTATTGCATAACTCATGGCTTGTAAGACGGTGATAGGCAAACCTTCATTGAGAGAAGGGTGTACTAGAGCCAAAGAATTAGCATAGAGTTCTTCCAAAGTTTTACCAGATTGAAAATCTGTGAATATAATGTCATTGACATTGCTAGCTTGGATATGTAGTTTCTTTATATAATTGTCTGTGTAGGCAGAGCCACCAACGATAGCTAATTTTAATTTTTGTGTTTTTTCATTATCTGGATTTTGGGCTTTCAATTTGTGAAAAGCTTCAATTAAAAAGTGAGCACCTTTGTGTGGAACTAGACGAGAGACCATCACAAAGTATTGATTTTTTTCAAGAGAAAATTGTTTTATTTTTTCAGAGCCAACTTCGTGATTTATTTCATTGACACCATTTGGTATATAAACAGTTTCTTTGTTGAATTCATTTAGACAATATAGTTTTATACTTTCTGAAACAGAAATTGTTTTGTGAGCAAAAGTACAAGCTGTCTTTTCACCAAGTCTAAGAGCAAACTTAGCAATGAAGTTCCATTTTTGGTGGTATCTATCAATAGAATGGAAAGTGGTAACTACCTTGGTTTTTGGAGCGAAGATACGTGGTATCCAAGACAACAAAGAAGGTCCAACACCGTGGTAATGGATTACATCATATTTTTGGAATAGCGCGTGAATAGTAGCTGTGAAAGTATGTACTATGGCATCTAGATGTTTGGTATGTATTGTAGGTGTATACAAAATATTGACACCTTCAAAATTGGTGTTCAAATTTTTACTATACCATTTACGACTGTAAACGGTAACGTCATTATTTTTGGCTAGACGCACAGACAAATCATGAACGTGTTTTTCCACGCCACCGTAGAGAGCTGGTATGCCTTTTTGTCCAATCATGGCTATTTTCATAAACTTTGATTTAAAGTAAATATGTTTATCTAACTTATAATCATATAGGCAATTCTCGCCCCGCAAACTGTGAAACAAGTTCTGCGGTGGTCATGGCTATTTTCATTATGATACTGTTTTTTTGTTATATTTTTGAGGGTATTAAACGTTTAAATAAGCCTTTTTTACACCTAGTACTTAAACAGCACATTATAGCACAAAATAGTTCTTTTGTCAAGGCAGGCCAGATGTGGTAAAATTAAACTTGTCAGGATACGAAATACGAACTATACGAAATTATGAAATTTTTTTATTATATACTTTCGTAGATTTTCGTATTTCGTATCCAAAATAAGCCAATTATCTAATAAACTAATACTATGAAACCTATAAAATCATATTTTGAAGAAGCTCTCAAAGCCGGCGCTTCTGATTTACATCTGGTAGGCGGGGATAAGCCAACATTGCGTATAGAAGGTAATCTAAAAGAAATAGAGTCAGAGCCAATATTTGCTGAAGAATTGGAGAAAGCTATTTTGACTCTTTTGGACGCAGACAAGAAGAAGACTTTTGAAGAAAATCTAGAGTTAGATTTTGGTTTGGAAATCAACAATACTCGTTTTCGTGTTAATCTTCATCGTCAAAATGGTACTGTGGGTCTAGCCGCTCGTGTGATTCCCAAAGAAATACCTACACCACAAGATTTGCTTTTTGAACCACAGTTGCTTGAAGCAACTAATTTGATGGATGGTTTAGTTTTGATTGTTGGACCGACTGGGCATGGTAAATCTACGACTCTGGCTAGTATGATAAATGAAATCAACAAAAGTCGTAAGTCTCATATTATTACTATTGAAGATCCTATTGAATTTGTTTTCAAAGATGACAAAAGTCTGATTGAACAACGTGAAGTAGGTACAGACACCAAATCTTTTGCTGAAGCCTTAAAGCATGTTTTACGTCAAGATCCAAATGTTATTTTGGTAGGGGAGATGCGTGATTTGGAAACTATTTCTACTGTTTTGACGGCTGCTGAAACTGGACATCTGGTATTTTCTACTTTGCATGCTGCTTCGGCTGCTGATGCTATTGAACGTATTGTGGATGTATTTGATGGTCCTCAACAAAAACAGATAATGATTCAGTTGGCTTCTGTGCTAAGAATGATTATTACTCAACAACTTTTGCCTACAGTAGAAGGTGGTCGTGTGGCTGCTCGTGAAATTTTGGTAAATAATTCGGCTGTGGCTAATATGATCAAAGAGAGTAATGTTGCCCAAATTTATAGCGCTATTCAGACTGGCGCCAAAAATGGTATGCAAAGTATGGAGAACTCACTCAAAGAACTTTTGGAAAAAGGAATTATTAGTGAGGAAGTGGCAGAGAAGAGAATGATGAAATATAAACAAATATAGCTGATGTTTAAAGTTTATAATATATCTAGGGGATACGAAATACGAAAGTTACGAAAATACGAACTTATAGTTTTTTCGTAATTTTGTAATTTCGTATTTCGTATCCATTTTTGATTATCATTTTAATTTTTTAACTGTGAGAGTAAATTATCAAGTTAAACCAAAACAAATTTCTAGAAAAGAAAACCCAGATTTTAGATTGAATTTGGCTGTTTTTGTATGTGTTTCTGCTTTTTTAATTGTTTTTCTGCGTCTTTTTACTTTGATGATTTTACAACATAGCTTTTATACTGCTTTGGCTTCTGGCTCGCAAGATATGTATGAAAGTCTTTTTCCAAAACGTGGTGAAATTTTTTTGGAATCAGAAAATGCTGAAGATTTGTTTCCTCTCGCTATCAATCGTGATTTTTATACTGTGTATTCTGATGATAGATTAATTTTAGATAATAAAACAGCTGAAGATATTTTGGATAAATTATCTGGAGTATTTTCTTATGATGACGAACGTAAAGCAAAAGTTTTGGCACAATTGGAAAAAGTTGGTGATCCTTATGAACCTCTTGAACAAAAAGTTGACGAAGAGACTGTAGATAAATTGAAAGCCATGGATTTGGTTGGGATTGGTTTTTCTCGTTTCCCTCAACGTTATTATCCAGAGGGAAGTTTGGCTGCACAAGTAGTTGGCTTTTTGGGTAAAGATGAATCAGGTAAAGACATTGGGCGTTATGGTCTTGAAGGATATTGGCAACAGGATTTGGCTGGTAGTGGAGGGTTTTTGGAAGGTGCTAAATCAGCTCAAGGTAGTTGGATACCGTTGGCTGGCAGAGCTCTCAAACCAGCTCAAGATGGTGTTGATTTGGTTTTGGCAATAGATAGAACTTTACAATTTGAAGCTTGTAAAATCCTTGAGGAAGAAAGAAAAAGATACGAAGCGGAAACAGCTGTTTTGATAATCTTGGATCCCTTTACTGGCGCCATAAAAGCTATGTGTTCTAGTCCTAGTTTTGATCCTAACAAATATGGTGATGTAGAAAATGCTGAAGCTTATAATAACCAAACAATATTTACACCTTATGAACCTGGTTCAGTGTTTAAGCCGGTTATTATGTCGGCTGCTTTGAATGAAGATATTGTAAAGCCGGATACGACTTTTGTAGATTCTGGTAAAGCTGAAGCCAACTGCCAAAAATCAATTCAAAATGCTGACTTGAAGAGTTATGGTTTGCAAACTATGACTGGTGTATTGGTGAATTCTATCAATACTGGCATGGTCTTTGTGGCCAATAAACTTGGTAAAGATAAATTCAAACAATATGTGGAAGCTTATGGTTTTGGTGTCAAGACAGGAATTGAATTGGATACGGAAGCTGCTGGGACTGTGGATTCTTTGTACCTTAATAAAGGTGATAAAATAGATTGTTATACAGCTACTGCTTCTTTTGGACAAGGTATTACAGTTACACCTCTACAACTTGTTAACGCTTATGCAACCATTGCTAATGGTGGAAAAATGATGCGTCCCTATATTGTAGAAAAAATAATTCATCCTGATGGTAAGGTGGATATTACTAAACCAAGAGAAATAAAAACTATATTAGATAAAAGAAATGCTAGTTTGTTGTCTGGAATGCTGGTAAATGTAATAGATAGTGGTGAAGGTAGCCTGGCAAAAGTACCTGGTTATTATGTGGCTGGGAAAACTGGTACAGCTCAAATTGCTGGTAAAGGTGGATATACTACTGATCTTAATCATACATTTGTTGGTTTTGGACCAGTGGATGATCCCAAATATGTGATGATTGTTAAATTTGGTAAACCAAAATTAGTGTATGCTTCTACTACAGCTGCTCGTACTTTTTCTAAAATTTCGCAGTTTATTATGCAATATTATCATATTGCTCCAAGTAGGTAGGTGACTACTGACTTTTGACAAAATTGTTTTTTTGTAGTATATTATTTGGGCTTTGAGTTTTTTAAGACCTTATCGTCTAGTGGCTAGTCATAATATTTATGGCCTCATCGTCTAATGGCTAGGACGCTAGGTTCTCATCCTAGCAATAGGGGTTCGATCCCCCTTGAGGCTACGGTAGAAAATTACAATTTAAAATAAACAACCTGCCTGCCGGCAGGCAGGATTCCAACTATTATAAAAGTATTTTGTTATTTGTAGTTTGATATTTGTTTATTTCAAAAGTCAGGGTAGCTCAGCTTCCACCAAAGGTGGATCAGTCTTTGGCTGAGGTGAGAGTGAAGGATGATTTTGATAATCACAATGCGTTTATGTACAATTTATATGTCAGGGTAGCTCAGCTTCCACCAAAGGTGGATCAGCCTTTGGCTGAGGTGAGAGTGAAGGATGATTTTGATAATCACAATGCGTTTATGTACAATTTATATGTCAGGGTAGCTCAGCTGGTGAGAGCGTAGGATTCATAACCCTAAGGTCGGGAGTTCGAATCTCCCCCTTGACACAAAAACACTGATTTGGGTCGGTGTTTTTTATTTACAAATATTTTTTTAAACATTGACAAAAGCTACCATAATGGTATTATTTGAGTAGTACATTGTATTTACATTATTATAAATAACCCCAATTTTGGGGATTTTTGTGCTTTCAAACAGACTACAGTCTACAGATAATAGACTAAGGAGTGGGACTTTAGTCAGTAGTCTATTGTCTATAGACTTATTAATTTTGAGGTACATATTTTTATTTATTTGATTTTGAATATAAGAAAACTTTATTTTAAGAAACATTTATGCAAGATAAAATAATAATCCGCGGTGCGCGTGAACACAATTTGAAAAACATTGATCTTGAGTTACCAAGAAATAAAATGATAGTTTTCACTGGTTTGTCAGGTTCTGGCAAGTCTAGTCTAGCTTTTGATACTATTTTTGCGGAAGGTCAACGTCGCTATGTTGAAAGTTTGTCAGCTTACGCCCGACAATTTCTTGGTGGAATGCAAAAACCTGATGTTGATGAAATTGATGGGCTAAGTCCTGCTATTTCTATTGATCAAAGAGCTCATAGTGCTAACCCAAGATCTACAGTAGCTACTATTACCGAAATTTATGATTATTTGCGTGTACTTTATGCGCGTATTGGCGAACCATATTGTCCAGTATGTGGCACTAAGATTGAGAAGATGACAGCTGATGAGATCAATGTTCGTATTTTTGCAACTTTGAAAAAAAATAAAAAAGAATCAGAAATAATAATTTTGTCACCAGTCGTACGTGGTAGAAAAGGGGAGTATTATCAGATGCTTTATGATATGTATAATTCTGGTTTTCTCGAAGTGCGTGTGGATGGTAAAATGCATTCTCTCAAAGATAGAATTGTTTTGTCAAAAAATAAAAAACATACCATTGAAATAGTCATAGATAAGATAACGGTTGACTCAAAAAAATTGTCAGATGTAAAACAAAGATTAGGAGAAGCTGTGGAGACAGCGATAGATTTGTCAGATGGTCTTTGTGGAATTATTTATGCTAAAGATGTAGAAGAAGTATATAGTACAGAATATTCTTGTCCAAAAGATGGCTTTAGTTTTCCTGAGATTGAACCTAGGCTTTTTTCTTTCAACAGTCCATATGGCTATTGTAGTTATTGTACCGGTCTTGGCACTAAAGAGCTTTTTAGTGAAGATGTCTGTCCAAAGTGTGAAGGTAAGCGACTAAACGAAAATGCCCTTAGTGTTAAAATTGGAGAAAAAAATATTTGGGAAGTAGTGTCTCAAACTATTGGTGAAGCTAAAATATTTTTTGAAAGTTTGATAGAGATTTTGTCAGAAAACAAATTGGCGATTGCCTCAGCAGCTCTTAATGAAATAAATAATCGTTTGTCTTTTTTGGATAACGTCGGTTTGCATTATATCACTTTGAATCGTATGGCTGGTACTTTGTCTGGTGGAGAAGCTCAACGTATTAGACTTGCTTCACAAGTCGGACAACAGTTGGTGGGAGCACTTTATGTCTTGGATGAACCAACTATTGGTTTGCATCAAAAAGACAATGATAGACTTGTTTCTACTTTGCGTGAACTTTGTGACAAAGGTAATACTATTATTGTGGTTGAACATGACGAAGATACTATTTTGATTAGTGATTGGATAGTTGACATTGGTCCAAAAGCTGGTGTACATGGGGGAGAAATTGTTTTTTCCGGACCACTGTCTGTCATTCTGAGCGGAGCGAAGAATCTTTCGAAGAATTCAATCGTAGGTAATACAAAAAATAGTTTGATAAATTTGTCTGGTGGTAAGAAAGATCCTTCGACCGTCCTTTCGGCGACTCAGGATGACACTTTCAACTGTAAAGTCTATGGTAAAGCTGAAGATTCTCTTACAGGAAAATATTTACGTGGGGAAGAAAAAATTCCTGTGCCACAAGACAGAAGAAAAGTAGATAGTAGTACGCCAAAAATAAAAATCAAAGGTGCAACAGAAAACAATTTAAAAAATATCAATGTAGAAATTCCTTTGCGTAGATTCATTTGTTTGACTGGTGTTTCTGGCTCTGGTAAATCAACTCTGATGCACAAAATTCTTTATCGTGGTATTGCCAACAGACTCAATCATGTTAGTAAAAGAATTGGCAATCACAAAGAAATTTTGAACACAGAATATATTGATAAAATAATTAAAATAGATCAAAAACCAATTGGTCGTACTCCTCGCAGTAATCCAGCTACTTATACTGGAACTTGGGGACCAATCAGAGAAATTTTTGCTAGTACTGTCGAAGCTCGTGTGCGTGGTTACAAAGTTGGCAGATTTAGTTTCAATCGTCCTGGTGGACGTTGTGAAAATTGTGAAGGAAAAGGAAAACTAACTATTGAAATGCACTTTTTGCCAAGTGTAGAAATTGATTGTGAAGTTTGTAAAGGTAAGAGATTCAATCAAGAAACTTTGGAAGTACACTACAAAAATAAGAATATCGCGGAAGTGTTGAATATGACTATTGAAGAGTCAGAAGAATTTTTTGTCGACATTCCTCAAATTTATGATAAACTAAAGATGTTGAATAGTGTTGGTTTGGATTACTTGCGACTGGGACAATCAGCTACGACTTTGTCAGGTGGTGAAGCCCAAAGAATAAAACTTTCCAAAGAACTTGCCAAACGTAATACCACCAAAACATTGTATTTGCTTGATGAGCCAACTACTGGTTTGCATTATGAAGATGTAAAAAAATTGATTGGCGTGTTACAAAATCTTGTTTCTAAAGGAAATACTGTCATGGTCATCGAACACAATCTTGATGTAATAAAGTGTGCTGACTGGATAATAGATCTAGGTCCCGAAGGTGGTGACAAAGGTGGGGAAGTAGTCGCTGTTGGAACTCCAGAAGAAGTGGCGAGGAAGTCCACGATGAGTTCGACTGGGAAGTATTTGAAACGTTTTCTTGAGTAGAATATTTTTATTGTAAATATTTTATTTTCTAAATGAAAAATTGTTACATTGCTACATTGTTAAATTGTTCCATTGACCCACTGACCCACTGACAATGGGACAATGTAACAATGGAATTTATTGTGGTATTTTTTGATTAAAGGATAATTATGTTAGAAAAATTGATTGATAAAATAAGAAAATTCCCAACTGAACCCGGCATCTATTTATTCTATAACAAAAATAAAGAATTGATCTATGTCGGCAAAGCCACTTCTCTGCGCAATCGTGTGCAGAGTTATTTTCGTGGTGCACGCTCAATGCGACCGATAGAACAGATGATGCATGAAGTAATGGACATAAAAATTAAGCAAACAGATTCAGTCTTGGAAGCAGTGATTCTTGAAGCCAATTACATCAAGAAATTTTTGCCGAAGTACAATGTAGATGGGAAAGATGATAAGAGTTGGAACTATGTCGTGGTTAGCGATGATTTATTTCCAAGAGTTTATACTGTTAGACAACATGAACTTAGCAACCAGCAGAGTCAGCAGATACAGCAGACTCAGCAATACAAATATATTTTTGGGCCGTATCCTGGACTTAAAACGCGTGAGATGATGAAGTTGTTGAATAGATTATTTTTTATTTCCACTTGTAAGCCTTGTGAGCCTGGTAAGCCTTTTAGGCCCTGTTTATATAGACAAATTGGACAGTGTTTGGGAGTATGTACTGGAGAAATAAGTTCGAGAGAATATAAAAGCAAAGTCATTAGACCACTCGTGACGTTTCTTCGTGGTGGCAAAAAAAAATTGATTAGTATTTTAGAAACAAAAATGAAACGAGCTTCTAGTCGAGAAGATTTTGAAGAAGCTGGACGTCTGCGTAACCAGATAAATGCTTTATCAAAAATTCATGATATTGCTTTACTCAATAAATCTTTTGTAGAAGACGTTCATAGTGACAAGTCGCGACTTGTCACTACTGTGCAGAGAATTGAAGGCTATGATATTTCTAATCTTGGCTCTACGGGTAAAGTGGGAAGTATGGTTGTTTTCAATAATAGAGAAGCTCTTAAATCTGAGTACAGAAAATTCAAAATAAAAACAGTTGAGGGACAAAGTGATGTGGATTGTTTGCGTGAAGTATTAGAACGCAGAGTGGTGCGGATTGTTACGCAGAATGACGCAGATAGGTGGCCTGCACCAGATGTGATTTTAATTGACGGCGGAAAACCGCAAGTCAATGCTACGATGCAAATTTTAAAAAAACACAAATTAAATATTCCACTAGTCGGCATTGCCAAAGGTCCGGAGCGTAAGAAAAATGATTTTATTTTTGGTGTGAAGACTCGAGAATTTATTAAGTTTGTAAATGAGAATCAAGATCTTTTGATACGAGTGAGGGATGAGGCGCATAGGTTTGCAATTACTTTTCAGAGGAGTCTACGTGGTATTAAAAGATAAAAATATTAAAATATTAAAATATAAAACAGCCTTGGCTGTTTTATAATCTATTGAATAAATATTAGTTTACATTAGTTAGTATTTTTATTTATTTATAATCGCAAAAACTTTTCTAAACCCCTCTTTGTTATTTTCATATTTTAATAATTTCAAAGCTTCTTCAAGGTTGCACCATTTTTTTTCTTCATGTTCATCAGAAAGTATTGCGTCTGTGTTTGTATCTATCTCTACAGCAAAAACATATTCTTTTATTCTACCATGTATTTCGATATCAAATTCAAAATAATAAACATCTTCAAAAAAATTTAGATAATCTTTTATTTGTGTTTCTTCGTACAACTCTCTTTTTGCAGCAGCTTGTAATGTCTCATCATCATTTGCTCCACCAGTAATTGGTTGCCAGAAACCGCCACGTGATTCTATTCTTTTTAGTAATAAAAATAATGGTTGATTATCTACCACTTTATAAACAATGATTTCTACTTGAGCAATTCTTTTTGGCATAAAATTTTACTTTCATTCATTATACCAAATTTAAAATAAATATTGGCAAATCTTAGCCAATATTTTTGTTTACTGTGGATATATGGTGGATAAATGGGTTGAAATGGTTGAAAGTGGAAACAAAGTGGTATATAATGGTTTCAAGTGGTAAGAAGTGGGGAAAATGCTTGTCTCTCTACTTAATAAAAATTATGTTCATAGGAGAATACGCACACAACTTAGACGACAAAGGACGCCTTGCTATCCCGAAAAAGTTTCGTACTGATTTGTCCAAAGGTGCAGTTGTCACTAGGGGTCTAGATAACTGTTTGTTTTTGTACACAAAGGCAGAATGGAAAGTGCTTGCTGACAAACTCGCTAGTTTGCCATTTTCACAGGCCAATAGTCGTGCTTTTGCTCGTCTCATGCTCGCCGGAGCTATGGATGTGACAATTGATAAACAGGGTCGTATCATTTTGCCAGATTATCTTCGTAATTTTGCTGGTCTCAAAAAAGAAATTATTGTAGCCGGTCTGTACAACCGCCTAGAATTGTGGGATCAGAAAAATTGGGAAGATTACAAGAAACGTACTGAAGCAGAAAGTGGACAGATTGCTGAACAAATGTTTGACCTGGGAGTTTAAATCAATTAGTAATTATTAATTACTAATTAATAATTATTAGTTAATATGAGACACGTACCTGTATTATTACAAGAAGTTCTAGAAACACTAAACCTTGTATCTGGTAAGAATGTTATTGATTGTACACTTGGTGATGCTGGACATGCGGAAAAAATATTAGAATTGACTTCTCCAGATGGAAAGTTGTTGGGAATAGATGCCGATGCTGAAGCAATTTTGCGAACGAAACAATTTTTGTATAAGTTTGATAAGCGTGTAGTATTTGCTCGCGATAACTTTGAAAATTTGGGCAACATTGTCAAAGAAAATAAATTTGACAATGTTGGTGGAATTTTGATTGATTTGGGTTGGTCTAGTCCACAGTTTGAAGAACGTGGTAGGGGATTTAGTTTCCTCAAAATCGATGAACCGCTTGATATGCGTTATGATACTTATCTCAAGTGTTTGCATGAAGCGGAAAATCCGCCTTTGACACCAGATGGTAAACCAATTTATGGACCATGTAGCGCAGCTGAGTTGATTGACCATAAGACTGTAGAAGAATTATCGGAAATATTTCGTAAATATGGTGAAGAAAATCTTAGTAAAGAAATTGCACAAGCGATTGTAGAGAAAAGACAAGATTTTTCGATTGAGACTGTTGGTGATTTGGTGGACATTATTCTGGAAGTCTATAGAAAAAAATTGAAAATCTCGACTCAGTTGGGACAGACTGAACAAAGAATTCCTTGGGTAGGTGGTTTGCATCCAGCTACCAAAGTCTTTCAAGCTTTGCGAATTGCTGTTAATGATGAGTTGGGAGTGATAGAAAGAGTTTTGCCACAGGCAGTAGAAATATTGCAGAGTGGTGGAAGACTTGTTGTTATCACTTTTCATTCTATAGAAGATTCTATTGTCAAACATTATTTCAAGTCACAAAATAATAAAACAATTAAAATTATCACTAAAAAACCTGTCATTTGTAGTGAGGAAGAACGAGAAAAAAATCCTCGTGCGCGTAGCGCCAAATTACGGGTAGTGGAAAAATTATAAATTTTCATTACTTATGAATTCTTACATAGAAAAAAAACAAACTCTTCGTGAGAAAAAAGAAGCTTTGAATAAACTATTATTTAGTACTTCTTTCCGGGTGTCAGTTGGTATTTTTGTTCTTATTTTTGGTGTGTTGTATATTTTGAAAACTACTTCTGTTTCTACCAAAGGCTATATGATTAGTGATTTGGAAAAACAAGTAGCCACTCTAGAATATGAAAATAGAAAAATGGATGTAGAGGTAGCCAAATTGAAATCTATGCAAAGTTTGCAAGATAGAATTGCCAGTACAGACTTGGTAGTTGTTGCTAACGTAGATTATCTCAATATTTTGGATGGTTCAGTGGCTGTAAGATAAATTCGGATATTCGGATACCTGTCCACCTATGGTGGAATACAGATTTACGGATAAGTATTGAAAAATTGAAAGTAATAAGCAATCACGTAACAAATATGTTACGTGTTTTTGTTTTTTGTGGTATAATTAAAACAATTAATAATTAACAATTAACAATTAACAATTAACAATTAACAATTAGTAATTATTAATTACTAGTTATTAATTAAGTATTTATGTTTCTTATTTTATTACAACGCATGCTCTTGGAATTGCTTTGGGATATTATTTATTTTCCAATCTGGTGGTATACCGATGGTGCAAGAAAAGTTTTGGTATCCTGCGTCAATATGATAAAAGATGTCAACGCCATGATGTCTCCTGGTTTGTGGCTCAAAAATATGTTTGTACCGATGTTTGGTCAGTATGATTTGCAAGGACGTCTGGTAAGTATTTTGATGCGTTTTTTCAATGTTATTTTTAGAACAATCGGTCTTTTGATCTGGGTGATTTTAGTAGTTGCTTTATTTTTTGTCTGGATTTTGTTACCAATGGCAGTATTATATTTTTTGACTGATTCTATCATATCTTTACTTCAAATTAAAAAATAATTTTTTTGTTAGAAATATTTTTATTATGCTTTTCGCTAAAAATAAAAAAATAGAGACAGCAGTTTGTGACAAATGTCAGGGGACTGGTTTTTTGCAATTTCGTAATTGCCCAAATTGTAAGAAGATGCATGCTGGATTTTTTTATAATAATCTTTTTGTTTATTTTGGTCAGTCTTTGACACTTTATAATATCAAGTTGCGTCAAGCTCGCAAAATTTTGAATTTTGTGAGAATTCTGCTAGCTCTTACATTTTGGTTGGGTTTTTGGGCGATGCTCGTCTATAGTGTTTGGCAGACTGACAAAAATATTAGCAAACTTTTGACTGTTTCTTTTTGGATTGATGACAAAGAGAAAATGCGTATTTTGTTTTGGTTGGGCTTCATTGCTCTTACTTATTTATTTTACAGATTTTCTGTCCAAAACAAAGTTGTAGAAGAGATAGATTACAATTTTTTGAAAAAAAATGTTGACAAAAAAGATGATATTATTGCTAGAGATTGGCTTGGTATTAGAAAGATTTCACACAAAAATAAATTTGATTTGAGTAACTTTCTTACTGAAAGTACTAAAGAAGTTTTGCAAAATAGTTTTTTATTAGCTAAGACTAATAATAGTTCAGAAATTACTCCTTTTCATATTTTTTATACTTTGCTTTCCTCTGGTGAAATTATTGGAATTTTTGTACGTCTTGGTATTTCTGTACAGTCTTTGAAAGCAAAAGTAAATTCTTTGATTAATAAAAGCAGAAACACTACCAAGGCTGACAACAAATATTTTGGTGATGATTTTTGGCAAATTATTTTCAATACTTTTTATATTACTACAGGTTTCAAAGATAGTGCAATTCGTACTAGTGAACTATTGTTAGCTACGGTACGACAATCAGAAAGTTTACAAGAAATTCTTTATGATTTGGAAATAGAAAATCAAAAATTGAATAATGTGGTAGAGTGGGTGAGAAATAAGGAATATCTTTATGATGAATATCGCAAATTTAGACGCGCGGCTAGTAGTGTCAGTAAATATGGTATGGACAAAGCCATGACTTCGGTAGCTACTCCTTTTATGAATAGTTATAGCAAAGATCTGACTCTTTATGCCAAATATGGACATTTGTCGCAGTGCGTGGCTCGTGAAAAAGAAATAGAAGAAATATTGAACATTGTGGAAGCTGGTAGTGAAAATGTGATTTTGGTGGGTGAACATGGTGTGGGTAAGATGGCGATTATTGAAGGTATTGTCCAAAAAATGATTTCAGGGAGTGCACCAAAAAAATTGTTGGATAAAAGATTTGTTCAAATTTCTACTTCATCACTCATGGCTGGTACGACGGTTTCTGGCGCTCAACAAAGACTTATCAAAATTATGAATGAAGTGTCTCGCGCCAAAAATATTATTTTGTTTATCAACAATTTGCATGATTTGACAGGTATGTCTTCCAATGAGGGTGAAAGCCTCGATGTCTCAGAAACTTTGGCTGAATATCTAGGTAGTGGCAATTTCACTATGTTTGCGACAGCTCTACCAGAAGGCTACAACCGTCATATTGTGAATAGTGAAATTGGTACAGTCTTTACCAAAGTAAGTATTAGTGAGATGAATCAAAATCAAGCTATTAGCGTCTTGGAATCAAAAGCTGGAGAGATAGAATATAAAAATAAAATATTTTTTTCTTATGATTCTTTGTCCAAGTGTGTAGTTTTGACAGACAAGTTTTTCTTTGATCAAAATTTGCCAGCCAGTGCTATTTCGCTTTTGTCAGAAGTTGCTAGTTTTGTAAAAAATAAAAAAGGGCAAAATACTTTGGTTTCTGGTGAGGATGTCGCTGAAGTTGTGGCTCATAAGACTGGTGTACCGGTAGCCAGTATTACAGAAAATGAATCAGACAAATTGATGCGTCTGGAAGAAGAAATGCACAAACGTGTAGTTGGTCAAGACATTGCTGTTGAGCTTGTGTCCAATGCTTTACGTCGTGCTCGGGCAGAGATACGTTCCCAAAAACGTCCGATTGCTAATTTTCTTTTTCTTGGTCCGACTGGTGTGGGTAAAACAGAATTAGCCAAAACTATTGCCGAAATATATTTTGGTGGTGAAGATAGAATGATTAGAATGGATATGAGTGAGTATCAAGATACTAGTAGTATTTATCGGATGATTGGTCAACCTGGACAACAAGGCACTGGTTTGCTGACTGAAGCCGTCAGACAAAAACCTTTTTCATTAATTCTTTTGGATGAACTTGAAAAAGCTGACAAAAATGTGCTCAATTTATTTTTGCAAGTATTTGATGATGGACGTCTGACTGATAGTGTTGGTAGGGTGATAGATTTTACTGATACTATTATCATCGCCACCTCCAATGCTGGGACTAGTTATGTCCAATCACAAATGAATGATGGAGTGGATTTGGATACTATTAGAGATCATCTTATCCATGGAGAACTTGTACAATATTATCGTCCTGAATTTCTCAATCGTTTTGATGGTATAGTACTTTTCAAAGCTCTTAATCGTGAAGAAATAAAACAAATTGCTGGGCTCATGCTCAAGGGTGTAGCCAAAGATTTGGAAACTAGGGGTGTAGGTTTGCGGGTGGAAGAGGCTGCTCTGGAAGCTTTGGCTGATGTTGGTTTTGATCCAGAATTTGGCGCCAGACCAATGCGTCGAGCTATTCAGGACAGAGTAGAAAATAAATTGGCTGAACTTATTTTGCAAAGTAAGTTACAAAGACGTGACACTATTGTTTTGGGTGAGGCTTGTCAGGTTAGAGTGGAGCATGGCTAAACATTGATTGCATAGATTATAAAAAGATTACACTGATTATTCCATCTTTTAAAAAAAGGTGGATTTTGTATTTTAGGGGCATTGACTTTTAGCAAAATTCTGCTATACTGTCACCAATTTTGAAATCTACATTAATTATGAAAAATCAAGAATTAAAAAAGAAAATCAAAAATTATATCTACGCTTATGAACATCCGGGTAGGATAGCGCTATCTAGAAAATATCCCAAGTTACAAAAATCAATTATTTTTGTGCGTCATTTAGAACGTAATGTAAAAAATTTTTTGGATTGGCGTTTACAAACTAGAAAAAGTAACAAATATTTTGAAAATATTATAGCTCGTCATCAATCACTCTTGCGTCGCAAACTTGGGGTGAGTGATCCAAGACTGCAAGAACAAAAAATAACTAATCTCAAACAAGCTATCAAAAAACTTGATGGTATAATTATTCCAGCTGGAAAAATATTTTCTCTGTGGAAAATTGTTGGTAAACCTAGTTATGAAGATGGCTATGTTGATGGGATGTTACTTTCTGGTGGGGAAGTGAAGGAAGGTTTGGGTGGTGGTATGTGTCAATTGTCCAATTTTTTGTATTGGATTTTTCTTCACGCACCGACAGAAATAGTAGAACGCCATCATCACTCCAAAGATGTTTTTCCAGATTCTGGTCGTACTTTGCCGTTTGGTAGTGGAGCAACTATTTTTTATAACTTCGTGGATTTGCAAGTAAAAAATGTTTCTAAATTTCCTTTGCAATTAAAAATTTGGTTGACTGATGATCATTTGAAAGGACAGTTGCTTAGTGGTGGTAGAGTAATTGAAAAATTTCATGTTATAGAAAAAAATCATTTGTTTATCAAAAGAGCTAAAAAATATTTTCGTTATAATGAAATATTACGCGAAGTGCAGATTGAAGGTAGGGTTATTAGAATAGAAAAGGTTACTACTAACTTTGCACCAGTTCTCTACGAAGTAAAAGGTGAATATTTGAAAAAAAATAATTTTGAAGTTTTGGATACTGATTATAAAGATTTATAGGGATTACATTGATTTTTGACAGTCTTAAATAGTGAGACTGTTTTTGTTTTGAGAAGTTTATTTTTAAGAGATAGAACACAGACTACCAAGATTTATCTAAGATTTAGCAGAATCAAATCCCGGGTCAATCCCAGTAATCTTCTGAAATATCAGTTCTATAATCTTCAGACAAAATTTCTAGATGTCTTTGTTGTAGTTTAATTAATTTTGAATATTGCTTTATATTGGAATTTTGCTATAATTCCTGTTGATTATATGATTATCTATTTATTCTACTTTAGCTTTACTTTTACTGTCTCAATCATTGTCACATTTTTTGTGGCGATGATAATGAGAAAGTTGGGGATAGTAGACAAAGCTGGTAAAGAAAAAAGAAAAATTCACAAAAAAACGATTGCTCTTGGTGGGGGACTAGTCATATTTTTTAGTTTTTTCTTGTCAGTCTTATTGACTTGGTTTTTTACTGACAATTTTACTTATGAAATTGTAGGACGCAATTTGCTTGGATTATTTTTTGGGAGTTTAATTTTGGTAATTGGTGGAATTCTGGATGACAAATATATTTTGCGTCCAAAATTGCAAATAGCTTTCCCAATTCTGGCAACCTTGATTATTATTTTGGCTGGTATTGGTCCACATATTATATCCAATCCTTTTGGTGGAATTGTTAGATTGGACTTTTGGCAAGTTAATTTTGGTAGTCTTGGTAATTTTGTGGTAATAGCTGACTTGTTGGTTTTCTTTTGGCTGATGGGTATGATGTTTACTACCAAATTTCTAGATGGCCTGGATGGCTTAGTTTCTGGTATTGTCAGTATTGGCGCTTTGGTACTTTTCTTTTTTTCTTTACAATCTCAGTGGTATCAGCCCGATGTAGCTATGCTCTCAATAATTCTAGCTGGAGCAACTTTGGGCTTTTTAGTCTGGAATTGGTTTCCTGCCAAAATATTTCTTGGTGAAGGTGGTAGTCTCCTTACGGGATTTTTGCTTGGCAGTCTGGCTATAATTTCTGGTGGAAAGATTGCAATTACTCTTTTGGTAATGGCTGTGCCAATTCTTGATGTGGCTCGAGTGATTATTAGACGTATCAAAAATAAAAAACCTGTTTATGTTGGTGATAATGAACATTTACATTTTCGTTTACTTGAAACTGGACTAAGTCAAAAACAAGCAGTATTATTACTGTATAGTATTTCATTTTTGTTTGGTCTCTCGGCTTTGTTTTTACAAAGTAAACAAAAATTATTTGCTTTAATCTTTCTTTTTGTGGTAATGTTGCTATTAGGTATTTGGTTTAGTAAGAAGAAAAGTGGAATGACGAAATGAGAGATGAGGAACGTATAAAGGATACGAAATACGAACAGTACGAAATTACGAAACAAGAACTTTGTTTATTTTCCGACGCGGAATGAGGTTATTTGAAAAATTTTTGTAGTTCGTATTTTCGTAAATTTCGTATTTCGTATCCCTTAAGTATTGTCTGTTATCTATTTATTAATATTATGAAGAAAGTAAACAATTTCAAATTTTATTTTTTCATAGTTTTTATATTAGTAGCTATATTTATGTTTTTTTGGCAGAGATTTCATTGGCCACAAGCGACTGTGTCTTTGAAAAATGAGACTTTGCATGTTTTGATAGCAGATAGTATTTATCGTCAACAAAAAGGTCTAAGTGGTAGAACAAGTATTTCACCATATGATGGTATGGTTTTCCCTTTTTCTTTGCTTGGAAAACATGCTTTTGTTATGCGAAATATGAATTTTCCTATAGATATTATTTGGCTAAAAAAAGGGGAGGTTGTAGATTATGCACCAAATGTCCAGATAGAACCAGACCATAACGAAAGCACCTACATTCGTTATACACCGCGTACTGACGATGATATGGTCTTGGAGTTGCCAGCTGGCTGGGCACAAGCCCATGATTTGCGGATTGGGGATAAAATGACCCTTGTGGAGGACTAGCCTTGACTTATTCCTCTAAATTTAGTATAATGTTCACGTTTCCTAAAACAAATATCTTAGCTCAGTCTTTGTTATAAAGACAATATTAAATTTTTAAAAACAAAAATATGTTTGCAGTCATTCAAACTGGTGGAAAGCAATATCTTGTCAAAGATGGTGATCTCCTAAAAATTGAAAAATTAGCAGTTGAAGTTGGTAAAGAGGTCGTTTTTGACGAAGTCTTGATGCTTGCCAATGAAGATGGTACTGATGTACAAATCGGCAAACCATTTTTGGAAGGTGTTAGCATTGTTGCTATGTGTGAAGAGCAAGGAAAAAATAGAACTGTTCGTGTGGTAAAATACAAACGCAAAATACGTTACAAAAAAGTTCATGGTCATAGACAACGTTTTACTAAAGTAAAAGTTGCTGAAGTGAAATAATACGAGACACATATCACGTAACACATATCAAAAATCCCGTTTAAAGTGGGATTTTTTTATTATCTACAATCACAAATGTCAGCTTGCCCGTAGCAAACAGGAATCTAAATAACAAATCAAATTATTAAAATAATCAGTGGCTAAATTTTGATATTAGAAATTTGTAATTTGTTTGACATTTTAGCTTTGGCATTTTAATTTTATTTTGTAGATATTCTATTCTTCAAAGCGCTACTTAGTGTAATCTCATCAGCATATTGTAAATCACTACCCATTGGCAAACCTCGGGCTAGGCGAGTGACTTTTATTTCTGGTTTCAATTTTTTTATTTGTCTTTCTAGATACATCATGGTGGTTTCGCCATTGATATCAGGATTGAGTGCTAGGATCACTTCATCTATTTCATTTTTGTGTAGTCTAGTCATTAGCTCATTTATTTTTAGAAATTTGTTGATATCTTCATCATCAGGTTTCAAAGTTCCACGTAAAATATGGTAGACCCCAGTAAATTCTTTGGTTTTTTCTATAGTTTCTCTGTCTTGTGGTTGGGAAACGACACAAATTACTTTGTGGTTGCGTTTGATATCAACACAAAAAGTACAAGGACTAATGTCAGAGAAATCCCAACAAACTTCACAGCTTTTGATGTTTTCTATTAGTTCTTTGAGAGCAATCGTTAATTCGGCTACATCTTTTTTGCCAGATTTGAGTAAATAAAAAACAAAGCGTTCCGCTGTGCGGTGTCCGACGCTTGGTAGGCGACTAAATGCCTTTATTAAGTTTTGAATGGGTTTTGAATACATTTTTGTAAATATACAATAGTAAAATAACAAATTCCAAATAATATACAAATCACAATTTCTTTGTTATTGTTTATTGTGGTTTATTTGGAATTTGTATATTTTTAATTGTTTATTTTTGTAGAGATTTAACTCAATCCAGGTATATTTGGTAGTCCACCCATTTCTTTCATTTTCATAGCCATGACACGTTGCATTTTTTTGAGAGCATCAGAGTGTGCATCTTTGAAAGAAGATTCTAATTTAGATTTTTTACCAACTTCTAACATATCTTCAGAAACACTTACATTGGTAATTTCTAGATTGCCGTTCATAGTCAATTCTACGCCATTGGATTTGGTAGTAATACTTTCTTCTGCAAGTTTACTTTGCATTTCTTTGGCTTGATCACGAAGATCTTTGAATTGTTTTAGTTTGTTAAACATACAAGTTTTTGATTAATGTTTTATTAATTAAAGAAAAAATTTTTATAATTAAAATTTTATTATATAAAGTATAAGCTTGAAAGGCTTAAAATGCCAGAAAGGCTTGTGAGTTATTTTTTATATTATAGCCTTTTAAGCCTTTTCGGCTTTTCAAGCATTTCGAGCCTTTTTATTCTTGACTTTCGTAAGTCGTATTGGTATCAAGATTTTTGAAAGAGGTACGTGCTTCATCAAAGAAAGTACGGACGACGCCGGTTGGTCCATTTCTATGTTTGGCGATATGAATTTCTGCAAGATGTCTCTCATCGGGAGGTATATCTTCTAGACGGTAATTTCTATCAACTGCTTTACGATATAGAAACATTACGATGTCAGCATCTTGTTCAATACTACCAGATTCACGTAGATGTGACAACTTTGGGATGGCTGGTTTGCTTTGCTCTACAGCACGAGAAAGCTGGGAAAGAGCAATAACCGGAATATTGAGTTCACGAGCAATACCTTTTAAGTTTCTACTAATGACTGCCACTTCTTGTACACGGTTGCTACTATTTTTGTCATTATGGGATTCCATCAACTGCATATAGTCAATCACAATCATACCAAGCCCATGCTCGGCTTGTAGGCGTCTGGCTTTAGTTCTGATTTGCATCACATTGTTGCCAGGTGTGTCGTCAATATAAATTGGCGCTTCGGAAAGTACACCCATGGCATGTCCAATACGTGGAAAATCATCGCTATCTGGTTTGTCAGACAAATTGCCAGTTCTCATTTTCCACAAGTCAATACCAGCTTCAGCACAAAGCATTCTGTCTACCAGCTGTTCCTTGCTCATTTCAAGAGAAAAGAAGCCTACAGGAACTTTGTATTTGGTCGCAGCGTGTCTAGCAATGTCTAGAGCAAAAGAAGTCTTACCAACAGATGGACGGGCAGCCAAAATTATTAAGTCAGATTTTTGGAAACCACCTAGGAGTTCATCCAGTTTGGTAATACCACTTGCTACACCGCGGAGCTTACCTTTTTCTTTGTGTAATTCGTCAATACGTTCAAAAGCCGTACTCAAAATACCACGAATAGAAACAAAAGTTTGTTTCATGTGTTTTTGGGTAATACCGTAGAGTTGTTGTTGGGCTTGGTCTAATAGCTGATCAACATCGTCAACGTCTTCTTGGTAGCCAAGTTTGGAAATTTCGTGAGCAGAATGCAAAAGTTGTCTAAGGGTAGATTTTCTTTTGATGATTTCAGCATACTGAACAATGTGTGAAGCAGTTGGTACGGAGTTGGAAAGTTCTATCAGATAACTTTTGCCACCACAGCTTTCTAGTAGTTTTTTTTCTTCTAGTCTATTGGCTACAGTCAAGACATCCAACGGTTCATTTTTTTGGTAAAGTTCTACCATTATTTCGTAAATATAAGAATGAGCACGTTTGTAAAAATCAGATTCACTAATAATATCAGAGACTTTGAGCATGGCATCTTTGTCAATCAAAATAGAACCCAAAAGTGATTTTTCGGCTTCAATATTTTGTGGTGGTATTTTTTCTAGTTGAGTTATGTCGGGCATGGGACGCAGATTTACACGGATTATTTAAAACGCGGATGGACACTGATTTTCTTTTTTGCTTTGTTATATTACCGTAGATTGGTAAGAAGTTCAAGGTAAAATTTTCATAATTTGTTACTATAATGTGCTTAAGGTGTTAACAAGATTTCGCAGTAATAAATGAAGCATTGATTTTTTGCTGAGTTGTGGTAATATCAGTATAAGCTTTTATTTATGAAAATTTGTTTAATACACAATTTGTACGAACCATATGCTAGGGGTGGAGCTGAACAAGTAGTGAAAACGACTATTGATTTTTTGTTGTCCAAAGGTCATGAAGTCGTACTTATCACTTCCACACCGGATAAAATAGAAGTTGTAGAAAATGGTAATTTAATAATTTATCGTCTAAAGCAAAAAAATATTTTTGTTTTTCTTGATTTGCACAAACATAATTTGTTTGGCAAATTTGTTTGGCATATTTTTGATATGTTTAATTTTGACATGGCAAAAAGGATCAAAAATATTTTACAACAAGAAAAACCAGAAGTAGTACATACTCACAATCTGATGGGTTTGAGTTTCCTTATTCCACGAGAAATTAGAAAATTGAAAATAAAACATATCCATACTGTACATGATGTACAATTGGTTGAACCAAGTGGAATTATTTTAAAAGCAAATGAAAAGTCATGGCGTTATTGTGGCTGGTTGATGAAATTACATATTTTGGTGATGAGGAGTTTGGTTGGTTCACCAGATGTAGTAATTTCGCCTTCACAATTTCTGTTAAATTTTTATAAAGAAAAAGGTTTTTTTGTAAAGTCAAAATTGGAAGTATTGGTCAATCCACTCACTTTTAGTTTACCAACTGATTTTAATAAAGAACAATATAACGGTTTTAATTTTCTTTATCTTGGACAAATAGAAAAACACAAAGGAATTTTTGAATTGTTGGAAGCTTTCAAAAATATTAAAAACGCCAAATTACATGTTGTTGGAGACGGTTCTTGTCTCAAAGAATTGGAAAGCAAATTTCAAAATTTAGACAATATAGTTTTTTATGGGCGCAAAGATAGGCAAGAATTACCAAATATTTTTGCCAAAATGGATATGACAATTTTCCCGTCAATTTGTTATGAAAATTATCCAGCTGTAATTTTTGAGAGTTTTTATTTTTCTGTTCCAGTGTTGGCTAGTAATCATTCGTCTCTTTCCGAGTTTATAAAAGTAGGGGAGAATGGTTGGCTTTTTGATATAGAAAAAGAAAATGATTTGTTAGAAAAAATGCAGTGGTGTCTAAAAAATAAAATAGACATCCAAAAGATGTCTCTTAATTTTGATAATAATACTTTGAAAAAAAATAGTGAGAACTATTTTGTGGAGTTGCTGAATTTGTATAAATAGTTTGTATATTTTAAGATTGTTTTTATTAAGAACACACTTTAGATACTATACTTACTTTTTGTCACCAACCTGCCTGCCGGCAGGCAGGAAAGTAACAAAAAGTGTTGAGGGGAAAGAACTCGCCTGTGTTGCCAGTTGCGAAA
>Ga0210005_1000293_pt1 | contig 43281 bp, 42 predicted proteins | sample CryGey02umfilter_3_FD_183961 | JGI IMG/M metagenome (GOLD analysis project Ga0210005, IMG submission 183961) | Groundwater microbial communities from aquifer in Utah, USA - Crystal Geyser 4/9/14 0.2 um filter (SPAdes) (version 3) | ecosystem: Environmental > Aquatic > Deep subsurface >... | reverse complement strand
TGCGCTTTCGCAAACTTCTCTGATAAATCGGAGAGAGCTAAGAATTTTATCTAAAGCATTTTTTGTTTCAGAGAGAGCGAGGTCGATATTTTTTTGTTTTGGGTCAGCTTTAGCAATGTCTAGGGGAGATTTTATTTTAGACAAGGATTTTTCTATTTCGTCACGGTTTTCTCTAACCCGGATTCCTTCTTGGTCATTTTGGGTGAAATAATTTCTTTGAATTAAATCAGCCACTATAAAAGCATCATCAGCTTTTAAATACGCACCGTCTAAGATATTTAAAGCATCTTCATAGGCCGCCTTCAAATTTTCGGCAGCCAAACGCTCCGTATCTTTTAAGTTTTGCTGAGCCGACTCCAAAGAGATTTTGGCATTCTCGATAGCAGTTTTGGCAATTTGGATTTCTTCCGGGCTAGCTCCGGCTAATAATTTATTTAACTTTGCCAGAGCTAAAGATAGGGCGGCTTTCCCATCTTCAAGTTGAATTTTAAGATTGACGGTATCTTGTCTTGCTAAGATATCTCCCCTTTTTACTTTTTCGCCAACTCCAACATAGATTTTTTCAATTCTTCCGGCATTTTTAAAAGAGAGATTTATTTCTTCTCCTTTTTTAACCTGGCCGGTTTCCGAAACCTCCTGAGAAATATTTCCCCGAATAACTTCAGCCAGAGTAAAACCAGGCTTTTCTCTTTTTATAAAGCCCTGGTAAATACCAATAGCCGCCAAGAGAACAATAATAACTACGAAAATTATTATTTTTTGTTTCATTCTTACTATTAGGATATCTTATTTTTCTTTAAAATTCAATAGTCCCCGGGGAGCCAGTGATAGGCCTGTGGAAAACCCGGCTTTACAAATTGGAGAGGTTTTTTAAGATGAAATAATACGCGAAAGGTCGAGTTTGAAAATAAAATTTGTTAAAACATGGCGCAACTAGTTGCTTTATTTGGAACGACTCCAATTAAATACATTCTAATCTTGATAGCGGTTGATGTAGTTTTGGGAATTATTGCTGCTCTCCTGAAAAAAGATTTTCGTTTGGGTAAATTAGCTGGTTTTATGGTAAAACCAGTTTTGGGATACATTTTGGGTTTTGCCGTTTTGGAAATGGTGGCTCAAGCCCTGCCTTCTTTGGCTATGTTGGTAAGTGTGGCTTATATCTTGATTCTCTTAGCTTTGATTGGCTCAATTTTGCAAAATCTTGGAAAGATGGGGCTGAAGCTACCCGCCTATTTACTGAAAGAGTAAAATGGCGAAGAGAACTTCGTTCTCTTCTTCACCTTCACTTACCTGAGCGGAGCGAAAGGTGGAAAAGAACAGAATGTTCTTTGACCCATAAATGGAAGCTCGGTTTCTGATGGATTATAAAAAGCGCGGCCAGCCGGCCGCGCTTTTTGGTTTATTTATTTTCTTCTAACCAATACTCTATGCCAATCGGGATAGCAAGAAATTCCTTGGAAAACAACGCCTCCTAAAAAGCCAAAAGAAAATTGAGGGAATGGTAAAAATTGATACCAGATTGCCGAAATTAAAAATCCCAAACCGTATAGCCAGTGATGCAAATGTAATTTGTGGTTACCGATATTGAAAATAGGGGATTTTAATCTGCCTGAAAGAAGTTTAGCTGCGAAATAACCCAAAAGTGCCCCGGAATAAAGCTCAAAGGAAATGAGGGCTAAGGGCATGCTCAAAAAGAATTTTGGTTTTACTAATTTTGGTTTTAAAAAATGCAGTTTTTTCATGCGGGGACAGAGGGAATTGAACCCCCGACTAGGCTTTTGGAGAGCCTTATTTTACCGCTAAACTATGTCCCCACTATTTTTATTTTTTCACTTCCTTATGTACAGTATGTTTTCTGCACCACTTACAAAATTTTTTCAATTCTAACTTTTTCTCAGCCATTTCTTTTGATTTGTGAGTAAAATAGTTTATTCTTTTGCATTCAGAACACTGCAGTTTAATAAATGGTTTTTTTACCGCCATATTTTTGAGCCTGAGCGCAGGCTTGCACTGCGGACCTCGTCTTTACCAAAGACGTGCTCTACTACCTGAGCTACTCAGGCACTAATTTTGATTTTTAAATTTTGAAATTTTCTTTTGTGGGTGCGGCAGGAATTGCACCTGCGAAGCCCGAAGGCGCGAGTTTTACAGACTCGTGTGTTAGCTACTCCACCACGCACCCATTTTGAATTATTTTAGCACAAAAACAGTAATTCCTCAATGAATTTTCAATTCATTTCGACCTTCAATTTATTTTCAATGAATTTCGGTTTTCAATGAATCTACGATTCATTTCGGTAGGCGATGAAGCTATCGCTTCATCTTCACCCTTCACTATCGCTCGGGTTTTCAATCCTTCGACGAGCTCAGGACGAGATAACTTTTCCGTGTTTTTTTCGCCACTCGGCGATTTTTTTGTGATGGCCGGATAATAAAACTTTTGGCACTTGCCATTTTACTCCTTTTTTCGGGCTAAAAACTTCTGGTCTGGTATATTGGGGATACTCAATAAAGCCTTTTTCTTTAGTGATTCTTTCTTTTAATAATTCCGGTTTTCCTAAAACGCCGGGAATTAATCTTGTCACCGTCTCAATTACCACCATTGCCGGCAGTTCCCCACCCATTAAATCATAATCTCCGATTGATAACTCTATATCGGCAATGTATTTTGCTACTCTTTCATCCACACCTTCATATCTACCGCAAATTAAGATAAGCTGATTAAGTCGACTAAGAGAATAAGCGATTTTTTGATTAAACTTCTTTCCTCTCGGCGTGAACAAAATTATTTTCCTTTTTTTATCACTTAATCTCTTAATTCGCTTAATTTCTTTTATAGCTTTGAATATTGGTTCAATCTTTAGCACCATCCCCAATCCCCCACCAAAGGGACGATCGTCAACAGTTTTATGGCGATCTTTTGTCCATTTTCTTAAATTGTGAAGGCGAATTTTAATTAGCTGCTTTTGTTGGGCCTTTTTAATGAAAGATTCTTTTAAATAAGAGTTGAAAATTTCGGGAAAAATAGTAATAACATCGAAGGTAATCATGCGAATTAGGATGCGAATTTTATGCGAATTATATGCGAATAAATGAAAACGGCGCTATTTTTTATGATAGCACCGTTTTCTCTAACGGTAAATCCTTAGGGATTTACAACTTCAGTTCTTCTAGCTCCTCTCCTCCTTCCGGAGCTCTTCTTCCTCGAGTAGGCCGAGCAGCGGCGCCCTCTGGTTCCTCGATCTTCAAATTGACTCGAGCATGATTTTTCAGACCGACGATGCGAACCAGCGATCTTATGGATCGAGCAGTTGCGCCAGCCTTGCCGATGATTTGACCCATATCTTCGGGATGTACTTTCAAAGAAAGTAAAACCCCCATCTCGTCAACCTTGCGGTCGATTTTGACATCCTCTGGGTGATCAACCAAGGCCTTTATCACAAACTCAAGGAATTCCTGATCAGCTTGTGCTTTTGGCATATGTCTTTCAGTAATAACTTGATATTTATTCTTTGCTAGTAGCCAGCGACCTTTCAAGCCTACTTCTCTTTCAACAATTCAGAGGTTCGGCGACTCTAAGTAGCTACTATTTCAAATTTTAATTTGTTTTTGGTATTTGTCAAGAGCAGAGGTGCTCCCACCCTGCACTTTTAATCTCCCTAAGTTTAGGAAGATAAGGAAAGAGTTTTCAAAAGTGCAGGGCCGAGAGCGCCTCTGACCTCGTTTTCATCGCGGCGAGCTGGCTACAATTTATTTGATTAACACGAATACGTCTAATCGATATATAAAATATATTTTAATTGTAACCACTTCGCCGCTATGAAGCCCCGATAGTAGAATTTGGACAAATTTCATTTTTGCTAAGCAAGTCCAAATTTCACTACGGGGTGAAGGTTTTTTTAAAGAACTATTTCTTATTTTTAAAACCAATCCCGCCTCTCTTGAGGAGAGGCGGGATGGCGTCAGATTATTAAAAATTTTACTCTCTCCTCTCTATTTTCTCTGTTAATTATCTCCAAAATTTGGCGAAGAGGATTTCATCCTCTTCTTCACCTTCGCTTCCATGAATGGAAGCTTGGTTTCTGAAGAGAATTAACAGAGAGAAGAAAGAGCAATAAGGAAGTAAGGGAATACTGCTGACTTTCGGTAACTAGGCGAATCGCGACTGACCCAGACCGCCTAGATTTACCGAAAGTTCAGCAAGCATTCAACCTTATCATATTGTCTTTCTTCTTTCTCACGAAGGTGTCAAGGAGCAATCTTTTTCTTCCAATTTCTTGAAGGAGAAAGATTACACCTCCAACTCCTCTTACACTTGTACTATAGCATATACTTTAAAAATGTCAAGCCCCGTAGCGGAATCTCACTACGGGACGAAAAAGGGTAATTTTTGGGTTTTTAAGCTTTCGGTTCTTCTTTATTTTCCCCAATGGTCGGTTTTCCCGGCGGTACTTCAGCGGGTTTTTCTTCTGCTGGCGGTTCGGATGGTTTCTCTTCCGGCTTCGCTTCTTTTTTCACCGCCGCAGTCTCAGCCGGCGCAGTTTCAGTCGGCGCAGCTGCCGCTTTCGCCTCCGTCGTCGGAGCTACGGCAGGGCCTTCGGCTGGTTTCCCTTTCTTTTCTTTCGGTTTTTTATGGACATCGATCTTTTTGCCTTCGACAATCTTTTCTGAAACTAATAAATTATATACCCTGTTTGAGGGTTTAGCTCCCACTGAAAGCCAATATTTAATTCTCTCTTGCCTCAAAACTTTTTCTTTAGTTACTGGATTCCAAAAACCGACCTCCTCGACAAAACGGCCAGCCCGAGTAGGTCTCCTCTTATCAGTAACCACAATCTTGAAAGATGGCTGATTTTTTTTGCCCGTTCTGAAAAAACGAATTACCAACATGTTTTTAGCTAGAATTTGGTCAAGAACTGTTCTTGACCACTTTACCAATTTTTAACTTCCAGGCCGGATTTGGCAGCTGTTTCTTCGGCTTCTTGCTTTGAAGAACCCTCACCCTGGGCCACCAATGTATTATTAAGAAAAACACCGATAATAAAGTGTCTGGCGTGGTCTGGCCCCCATTCTTCCAAAACTTTATAAGAAGGAGTAATTCCCACTCTTTCCTGGGCTTCTTCCTGGAAACGAGATTTGGCATCTTTAAACAGACCTTTTTTAATAATTTCAGGTAATTTTGTTATTGAATACTTTTTAATAAATTTTTGACAGACATCCAACCCTTGGTCAAGATAAATTGCGCCGATTAGGGCCTCAAAAGTATTAGCTAAAATATATTGCCTAGCCTTACCAAGTTCTTTTGTCTCTCCTCGAGATAATAATAAAAAATTACTAAAATCTAAATCTTTTGCCAGCTCTCCGAGTACCTTAGCATTAACCAGAGCTGCCCGCCAATTGGTTAGTTCCCCTTCTGATTTTTCAGGATATTTTTGATACAAATATTCGGTGACAATTAATTCCAAAACGGCGTCGCCTAAAAATTCTAACCTTTCATTATGTTTTAAATAAAAATCGGGGTTTTCATTTAAATAAGACCTATGACAAAAAGCCTGTATTAAAAAATCCTTATTTTTAAATTTGAGACCTAATTTTTTTTCAAGCGGTGAAAAATCCTTCATTTTTTTTCAATTTCCTTATAAACCGTTCCCAATACTCCGTTGATAAATTTCCCTGAGCTCTCTCCTCCAAAACTTTTAGCTAATTCGATGGCTTCATTTATGGCTACTTTCGGAGGAACAGCTTCCCGGTCGCCAAATAATAATTCGTAAAGACCGATCCTCAAAACGTTTCTATCAATAATCGTAATCTGGTCAATTGGCCATTCGGGAGCAGCCTTTTCAATAATTTTATCAATTTCTTTAAGATTCTGAACAATACCAGTTACCAATTGCCAGACAAAACTGGCGTCTTCTAAACCTGGCCCGAATTCCCTGATATTCTTTTCGACAATCTTTTCTAAATCTACCTTTTTTGCAGAAAAATCCCACTCATATAAACTCTGCATTGCTATTGACCTTGAGAGATGACGACTTGACATTGTTTTATTTTTTAGAGAGTTCTTCCCAGGTTAAAGGTTTTTCCTTTTTAGTCTCAGCCTCCTCCTTCCCCTTTGCTTTCATTTCTTTTTCTCTCTTCTTTCTTTCTTTTTTAGTCAATTTTGCCAAAACATCAATCACCTCTCTACCTTTATAATAGCCGCAATTGGAGCAAACGGTGTGAGGCAAAACTGGCTTTCCACACTTTGGACAACGAACCAAAATTGGCGCCCTGGCAAAAATATGCATTCGGCGCTTATTTCTTCTTGATTTAGTATGTCTTTGTTTTGGTACACCTCCCATAGTGGTAACTCTTTCTATGTATATCACATCGTCCATATTTTTTCAACATTCGAACATGATATTTTGTCGGGTAGCCTTTATGTTTGTCGAAACCGTATTGGGGAAATTTTTTGTGATAGTCCAACATTATTCTATCTCTCCTTACTTTAGCGATTATGGAAGCCGCGGCACATGAAAAAACTTTCTCATCAGCTTTGACAATTGACTTCTGAGGAATTGGTAAATCAATCTTGAAATTTCCATCCAAAATTAAATAATCGACTTTTTTTCCTAAATTTTTAAGGGCTTTAATCATTGCTAATTTTGTTGCTTCCAAAATATTAATTTTATCAATCACTTTTTCCGAAACTCGTCCTATCCCCCACCTTATGCTTGGATTTATGGTTATTACTTTATAAATCTTTTCGCGTTGTTTCGGGGAAAGTTTTTTAGAATCTCTAATCTTAGTATTTAGTATTCGGTATTTAGTATTTAGTATTAAAACTGCCGCGGCTACTACGGGACCAGCGAGTGGCCCCCTTCCTGCCTCATCTAAACAAGCCACCTTTTTGAGCCCCTTTCGCCACAACTTTCTTTCTTCGTTTAATTTCGGATTCATTTCCCTATTATATCATATATCACAGAAACGGGGTTTGACTTACTTTTTGGAAAAAAGTAAAATGATGTAATCCATTAATTACCCGAGCGTTAGCGAAGGGTGAAGATGAACGAAGTTCATCGACTACCCGAGCGAAGCGAAGGGTAGAGATGAACGAAAGTTCATCGATTAGGGTTTTTAATTTTGCCTGAGAGCATGAAATTCACCCATTTGCACGTTCACTCCCATTATTCCCTCCTCGATGGTTTGCCTAAAATTGACGAGCTTTTAGATTATGTTAAAAAATTGGGGATGGATTCGGTGGCTTTAACCGACCACGGCGCCCTTTATGGAGCGGTGGAATTTTATAAAAAAGCCAAAGAGCGGGGCATTAAACCCATTATCGGCGCGGAAATGTATTTAGCTTTTGAGAAGATGACCCAGGAAAGGCCGAATATTGATGACAAAAGATACCACCTGGTTTTATTAGTTAAAAATGAAGAAGGTTACAAAAATTTAGTTAAACTTTTAACCAAAGCCCATTTGGAGGGCTTTTATTATAAGCCGAGAGTTGATGAGGAATTATTAGCGCGCTATTCTCAAGGCTTAGTCTGTCTTTCCGGATGTCTGAGTGGAAAAATTCCAAAGATGATTTTGGCAAAAAAAATGGATGAGGCTGAAAAAACTGCCCTCCGTTATCAGGAAATTTTTGGCAAAGACAATTTTTATGTAGAAATTCAACACCACCCCAATTCCCGAGACCAAAAAACTGCTAACAAAGGATTAATTTCTATTTCAAAAAAATTTGGTATCCCCTTAGTAGCCACCAATGATATCCATTATCTAAAACCAGAAGATGCCGAGGCTCAAGATATCTTAATGCTGATTAACACCGGAGCTGACCCAAATGACCCAGAAAGATTAACTATAAAAGAAGACGACTTTTCAATGAAGAGTCCGGAGCAGATGACAAAAGATTTTAAAGATTTTCCCGAGGCAATAGAAAATACTCAAAAGATTGTGGAAACCTGTAATTTCCAATTTAATTTAGGAAAAATAAAGCTTCCCCAATTTGAGGTGCCTTCTGGAAAATCTCCTGACCAATATTTGGAAGAACTTTGTCAGCTGGGAGTTCAAAAAAGATACGGAGTAAAAGCAGACAAGGAAATTATCGATAGACTAAATTACGAACTGGGAGTTATCAAGCAAACCGGCTTTGCTTCTTATTTTTTAATTGTCCAGGATTTTGTCAATTGGGCAAAAGAAAATCGGATTGTGGTGGGGCCCGGCCGGGGCTCAGTCGCCGGGTCTTTAGTGTCTTATTTACTTAACATCACTAATGTTGATCCTTTAAAATACAATCTTTTGTTTGAAAGGTTTTTGAACCCGGGGAGAATGGCCGGACTTCCCGATATTGACCTCGATTTTACTGACCGAAGGAGAAATGAAGTTATTAACTATGTTGCTCAAAAATATGGAAGAGATAAAGTGGCTCAAATTATTACCTTTGGAACAATGGCGTCCAGAGCAGTAGTTAGGGATGTTGGAAGAGCCTTAAATTATACTTACAGCTATTGTGACCAAATTGCTAAAATGATTCCTTTTGGCTTAACTCTCGATCAGACCTTAGCCAGCGTTGAAGAATTCCGTCAGGCTTACCTTACTGACTCCCAGGCCAAAAAATTGATTGATTTTGCTAAAAAATTAGAAGGGGTGGCCAGACATGCCTCAACCCATGCCTGCGGGGTGGTGATTTCAAAAGAGCCCCTGGACAACATTGTCCCCTTGCAGCATCCCACCCAAGATGAAGAAACCATTGTCACCCAATACGATATGCACTCCGTCGAAGACCTCGGCCTTTTAAAAATGGACTTCCTGGGACTAAAGAATTTAACCATAATTGAAGACACTATATCTCGAATCTATAAAGTTCAGGGTAAAAAAATTGATATCGAAAACATTCCTTTAGACGACAGGGAAACCTTTCGCCTTTTACAAAAGGGGGAAACAGTCGCCGTATTCCAATTGGAAAGCGAGGGGATGCGAAAGTATCTCAAACAATTAAAACCCAGTGAGCTTGAAGATATCATTGCCATGGTTGCTCTTTATCGACCCGGTCCCATGCAGTTTATTCCAGATTATATCGCTGGCAAACACAAAAAAAAGCGAGTAGAATATTTGCATCCCAAACTAAAACCGATTTTAGAAAGCACCTACTCCATCCCGGTTTATCAAGAACAAATTATGAAAATTGTCCAGGAGTTGGCTGGATTTAGTTTATCGGAAGCCGATGTTTTGAGAAAAGCCATTGGAAAGAAAATTAGAAAATTACTTATGGCTCAGAAAGAGAAATTTATTGAGGGCTGTAAGAAAAATGGAATAAATGAAGATATTTCTCAAAAAATTTGGCACTGGATTGAACCTTTTGCCCGTTATTCTTTTAACAAAAGTCATGCTACCTGTTACGCAACCATTGCTTATCAAACTGCCTACTTAAAAGTTCACTTTCCAGTCGAATTTATGGCCTCTCTATTAACTTCAGAGAAAGCTGATGTCGAAAGGATTGGTTTTTTAATTGAAGAATGTAAAAAAATGGGGATTGAAGTTTTGCCGCCAGATATAAATGAGAGTTTAGAAAACTTTACCGTGGTTCCACCCGAGAAAATCCGTTTTGGGTTATCAGCTATTAAAAATGTTGGTACTAACGTCGTGGAGGTAATTGTTAAAGAAAGGAAGGCTGCCGGTCCCTATCGGTCAATTGCTGCCTTTATTAGTCGGGTCAGTGCCAATGTTTTAAATAAAAAATCTTTGGAAAGCTTAATTAAGGCCGGGGTTTTTGACAAACTGGCGGAGAGAAATCAGCTTTTATTCAATTTGGAAAGATTATTAGAATCGGCGAGAGAAACTCAGAGAGTGAGAACCGAGGGCCAAAGAGGTCTTTTTGACGGTATTTCCCAAAATATTGAATTTAAATTGACACCAGCTACCCCAGCCTCAAAAACTGAGAAATTAAATTGGGAAAAAGAATTATTAGGGCTTTATGTTACAAGCCATCCTCTACAAGATTTTCAAAAAATTTTAGAAAAAAAAGCAATGTCTATTTCGAAAATCAGCGCCCCTTTAATTAATCACCAGGTCAAAATCGGCGGGATTATTTCGAAAATTAAAAAGATTATCACCCGAACCGGTAAACCCATGCTTTTTATGAATTTAGAAGATTTGAACAACAAAATCGAGGTGGTTGTTTTTCCAGGGGTAATTGAAAGAAGTCCCTCAGCTTTTCAAGAAAACAAAATTGTCTTGGTTTCGGGTCGAGTTGACATGAGGGATGGTATCCCCAAAATAATTTGCGAATACATAGAAGAGATACTTCAAGGTTAAACCTTGAAGTATCTGAAAAAGATATTTTTGGAAAAAATATCTTTGCCTTAATTGTTGAAAAAATATGAAAATTGAAACTATTCGCCATTCTTTGGCTCATATAATGGCAGCGGCAGTTCAGGAATTGTATCCTGAAACTTGCTTTGGTATTGGACCGGCGATCGAAAACGGCTTCTACTACGATTTTGACTTAAAAAGGAGTATATCTCCTGAAGATTTACCGAAAATCGAAGAGAAAATGAGGGAATTAATCAAAAAAAATATTTCCTTCAAAAAAGAAACTGTAATGAGGCGAAGCCTCATTACGTTATTCGATAAACAGCCCTATAAATTGGAGTTAATAAAGGAATTTCCGGGAAGAAAATTGACGATTTATAAATCGGGCGAATTTGTTGATTTATGTGCTGGGCCGCATGTTAAATCAACCCTTCAATTACATTCAGGGCAAGCAAAAGAGATAATTGATGCCTTCAAGCTAACAAAAATTGCTGGGGCTTATTGGCGGGGTTCAGAAAAAAATCCAATGCTAACTAGAATTTATGGAGTGGCTTTCAAGACAAAAAAAGAATTAGAAAGTTATCTTCAAAAAGAAGCCGAGGCGGAAAAAAGAGACCACCGAGTTTTGGGCCAAAAATTAGAATTATTTAGTTTTGATGAAGAAATAGGAGCTGGGCTCCCACTTTGGCATCCCAAGGGAGCGCAATTAAGAAGAATTATCGAAAATTTTATCACTGAAGAACTTCTTAAAGCAGGTTATCAATTAGTTAATTCTCCTCATATTGGAAAGGAGGATTTATTTCAAACTTCTGGCCATTTAGATTTTTATAAGGAAAATATGTACTCTCCAATTGAAATAGAAAAGGAAAAATATTATTTAAAGCCAATGAATTGTCCTTTTCATATCAAAATTTACAATTCAAAAATTAGAAGTTACAGAGATTTACCAATTAGATTGGCTGAATTGGGAACAGTTTATCGATATGAAAAATCCGGAGTTTTGCATGGTTTAGTCAGGGTCAGGGGTTTTACTCAAGACGATGCTCACATATTTTGTACTCCAGAAGACCTCTCTAAAGAACTAATTTCTCTTTTGAAATTCGCCAAAATCATTCTTAAAACTTTTGGTTTTAAAGAATTTGAAATTACCCTAACTACGAGGCCCGAAAAATATGTAGGCACCCTAAAAATCTGGGAGAAGGCGTCTAATGCTCTAAAATATGCTTTAAACCAGGTTGGGCTTACCTATCAAATCGAATCTAAAGAAGCACCGTTTTATGGACCATCGGTTAATTTAAAAATTAAAGATTCTCTGGGAAGGCCCTGGCAGTGTACGACCATCCAAGTTGATTTTAACTTGCCAGAAAAATTTAATTTGAATTATATTGACCAAAAAGGAAAGAAAAAAAGGCCGATTATGGTCCACCGTGCTATTTTGGGATCAATCGAGAGATTTATTGGAGTGCTGCTCGAAAATTATGCTGGGGCTCTGCCTTTATGGTTATCGCCAGAACAAATCTGGGTAATACCGGTTGGGGCCCGCCATGAAAAATATGCCAGAGAGATAAATGAGAAACTCAACGTTGCCGGGTTTCGTTGTCAATTGAAGGAAGAAAATGAAACGGTCTCGAAAAAAATCAGAGATGGCGAAATCCAGAAAATCCCCTATCTTTTAGTGGTTGGCGACAAAGAAATGAAAACAAATTCGGTCAGGGTAAGAGAAAGAGGGAAGGGTGATATTGGAAAGATGAAGTTGAAAAAATTTTTGGAAAAAGTTAAAATAGAAATAGATAATAAAAAATAAAGGTCGAGCCATAATTCATAATTCAACAAAGATGAACAGTTTAAAAATTTTTCTTTTAAGTTTTGTTTTGGTGTTTGCCATAGGATTGATTGCTTTAGCTCAAGAAGTACCACAGCCAGCTGAAGAAACAACTGGTGTTGGTGGAGGATATTCGCCAATAATAACTGCCGAAGAAGCAGTTAATCTTGACGAAGATATTCAGCCAGAAGATTTAGGAGTTTCAGAGCCAAAGCTATTACCGGATAATCCATTTTATTTTCTGAAAAATTGGGCAAGGGGAATTCAGAATGTTCTAACTTTTAATCCAATTAGAAAGGCAGAATTAAGAATGAAATTTGCCAATGAGAAACTGATGGAAGTAAAGAAAATAGTTCAAAAAACCCAGGATCCAGAAAAAATTAAAAAAGCAGCTGAAAATTATCAGCAGGAAGTTGAAAAAATAAAAAATCAGGTTGAAAAAATTAAAGAAAAGGCAAAAGAAAATCCCCAGGTTGAGAGTTTCCTGGATAAATTTATTCATCAGCAAACCCTGCATCAAAAACTCTTGCAAAAATTGGAAACTCAGGTTCCGCCTGAAGCTTTTGAGAAAATTGAAGAAGCCAGAGAAGAACATCTGGAAAGATTTAAGGATGTGATGCTAAAACTTGAGGATAGAAAAGAAAAAATTACTGAAAAATTAGATAAAATTCTGGAAGAACAAAAGGGCAGTCAATTTAAAGAGTTCAAGAATTTGGAAGTCTTGAAAAATTTAGAGGAGAAAGTACCTGAGGAAGCAAAAGAAGCAATAAAGCAAGCTGAAGAGAATGCTTTAAAGAGACTGCAAGGAGATTTGGAAAAAATGAGTCCCGAAGATCAAGAAAAATTTGGAGAATATCTGGAAAAAATTTCTGGAGAGAACGAGAGGCATTTAGAAATTATGGAGAATTTGAAGGCGAAAATCAAAGAAGTTCCGGAAACGCCAAAGGTTCTTGAATTAAAAGAAAGATTGGAAGAAGGAAAAACAAAGATTTTCCAGAAAATCGAGGAAAAATTAGAAAAACTTGATTGCCCCCTCTGGACACCGCCTGCTCTCGGTTTTTGTAAGGAAGGAAGAGTAATCATTGAGAAGGATCCAGAAACCGGTTGTCCTTTGCAGCCAAAGTGCATTATTCCTGGTGAGATAGAAATTCTAGTAAAACCTCTGCCTGTTCAACCAGAAACACCTAAACCCGTTGAAGGTGTTTGTATTACTTTGTGGGATCCGGCTTGTGGCAAAGATGGCAAAACCTATTCAAATGAGTGTTTTGCTAAATTAGCCGGAGTAGAAGTTGATTATGAGGGCGTGTGTGTTGAACCAGGTGAAAAATAAAATAATTCAGGAGATAATCATAAAAAAACGGCCTTGAAAGGGCCGTTTTTTTATTTTAAAATAGGCAGTATGAATTATTATATCATTACTTACGGTTGCCAGATGAATAAGGCAGATTCAGAAAGAATTGCTACCATTTTAGAAAGCAAAAGATATAAAGAAGCTTCAAACATTAATGAAGCTAATTTGATTGTGGTTAATATGTGCTCGGTCAGACAATCGGCAGTTGATAGGGTTTACGGCAAAATCAAAAATTTTGCCAAACTCAAAGCTCAAAATCCAAAGCTCAAAACTATCCTGACAGGTTGTATCTTAAAGAAAGATAGGCCGAAGTTTGCTAAGGGATTTGACCAGATTTTAAGGTTTAAAGATTTGTTGAAATATCAGCCGAAATACCAAGATAAATCGGTGGCTTTTATTCCAATTTCTAATGGTTGTAATAATGCTTGTTCTTATTGCGTGGTCCCTTTTGTTAGGGGTCCTTTAATTTGTCGTAACCATAAAGAAATTATAAAAGAGACTAAAAATACGATTAAACAGGGTTTTAAGGAAATCTGGCTTTTGGGACAAAATGTGAACTCCTACGGAGTTCCACGCGAAACAGACGCGAAATTCACCCCCACACCAAGATTTGGTGTGGGGGCAAGCACGAAACAGACGCGAAACATTAATTTCGCAAAATTATTAAAAATGGTAAATGATATTCCGGGGGATTTTAAGTTTTTCTTTACCTCACCGCATCCTAAAAATTTTTCTGAAGAATTGATTGATATTTTAGCTAAGTGTGAGAAATTTGGAAAATACCTTAATTTACCCGTCCAGTCTGGCGATGACAAAATTTTAAAGAGAATGAACCGAAATTATACCGCGAAAGAATATAAAAATTTAGTGAAAAAAATAAGGGGGAAAATACCGGAAATTAGATTATCAACCGATGTCATTGTCGGTTTTCCCGGAGAAACCAAAAGGCAATTCCAGAATACGGCAAAATTATTAAAGGAAATTAAATTTAATTGGGCATATATTGCTAAATACTCTCCTCGTCCAGGAACAGTTGCCGCTTTAAAAATGGAGGATAATGTTCCCCTGGAAGAGAAAAAAAGAAGAGAAAAAATTCTAAGAGAAGTAATCGAAAAACAACATGCCTAAAAAACTCGTTGTTATTTTGGGGCCGACGGCTTCGGGGAAATCGGAGTTGGCTATAAAATTAGCCAAAAAGTTTAATGGCGAGATTGTTTCTGCTGATTCGAGGCAGGTCTATAAAAGCCTAGATATTGGAACTGGAAAAGTAACCAAAAAAGAGATGAAGGGTATCCCCCACCATCTTTTAGACGTGGCTTCACCAAAAAGAAGATTCACGGTTGCCCAATATCGAAAATTAGCTCTTAAAGCAATAAATAAAATTCAGAAAAAAAATAAAATTCCTATTCTTTGTGGCGGGACTGGTTTTTATATTCAGGCAGTAGTTAATGGGATAATAATTCCTGAAGTCAAACCCGACTGGCGGTTGAGGTCTAACCTCAACAAATTTCCTGTTGAAGAGCTTTATAAAATTTTAAAAAAATTGGACCCACGACGAGCTAAAACTATTGAAAAGAAAAATAAAAGAAGACTAGTCAGGGCAATTGAAATTATAATGAAAACAAAAAAGCCGGTGCCTCCTTTCAAAAAACAACCTCTTCCCTATCCTGTTTTAATAATTGGGATAAAAAAATCGCTAGAAGAACTAAAAAAAATAATAGAAAAAAGATTTTTAAAATGGTTAAGGCAAGGTTTAATTAAAGAGGTAAAAAATTTAAAAAAATCAGGACTTTCTTGGAAAAAAATTGAGGATTTTGGAATTCACTATCGAGTAATAGCTCAATATTTGCAAAATAAAATAAATTACAAAGAAATGATTGAAAACTCTTTAAAAGAACTTCGAAATTATGCCAAAAGGCAGATGACCTGGTTTAAAAGAGATAAAAGAATTATTTGGGTTAAAAATTATAAAGAAGCCGAAAAATTAATTAAAAAGTTTTTGAAAAACAAGTAAGGGGAGAAGACTGGATCTCTTCCCTTGGGCATCCCCTTGGCGAAGCGGTCTTCTCCCCTTTTGCATAGGTAGGAATTTACCTAATGAAAGTGAATGCAGAAGCAGGACGAGCTGCTTCTATCTCTCCAAACCGGTCTCTAAAGAGAAATTGCTGCTTTTTTTGTCCTTTTTCCTTAACTCTTCTTTGTAAATAACCGGCGGAATAAAGACAGAAGCCTGCGTTGCTTGTCACGTTGCTTGTTCCTACCAAAGCATGAGTTTTTACAGCCATTTCGGCTTCTGCGTCAGTCATTTTCCTCCACCTCCTTTCTTACTTCCTTAAGGCCTTTTTCTAGGCCAAGCTCCACGGCTTTTTTCAACTCCGGCCAGGGATGGGGGGTTGTAATTCGGAAATAAGAAATTCCCTTCCTCTGACTAATTTTCCCTGCTAAGGCGAACCTGTCTATTCTCTTAACGTATTCCAGAATCTCTGTTTGGATTCTCTCTAGCTTTTCTTTCTCCAGCGGTGGCCGAAGAGCCACAAAAATAACGCCATCAGAGATCTCCCAGACTTTCGTTCTTTCTGTCATTTCTCCCTCCTTCAGCTCCTGATTTAAGGCAAATTCAATTGCCTTTCTCGCTCCAGGTTGTGGTTCTGGAAATTTAAAAAGGAACTCGGTCTGCCAAGAGCCCGCTTCCTTAATCTCGCACCAAGATGAATTAAGTTTCTCCATTCCAATTATCCCAACCAAATATGTTTCGGCAAATCTGAGTACTCTATCTGCTTTTTTCTTTTCTAAAAGTGGTGTTGTGGCAGAAAATTCTCTATCCGAAAGTTCTAAAACCCATACTTCAGAATTCATTTCTCCTCCTTTCTTTCGCACCCTCCTTTTTGTAAAGGTGCTATTTTATTAACTTATTATACTATCCTATTTGGTTTTTGTCAAGGTTTTACTCAAAATATCTTTAACAATTTGAGGATTGGCTTTGCCACGAGTTTTTGCCATTATTTGACCAATTAAATATTGAAAGGCGTTTTCTTTTCCTTTTTTGAAATCTTCAACTGCTTTTGGATTTTTAGAAATCACTTCTTTGATGATTTTTTCAATTTCGGCTTCATCGGTTATCTGCGATAGCCCTTTTTCTTCAATAATATGAGAAGGGTCAGCTCCGGTTGAAAACATTTCTGAAAGCACCATTTTGGCGATTTTACTTGAAATTTTTCCTTCTTCAATTAGAGTAATAAACTCCGCGAAATTCTCAGCGGTTATTAAGAAATCCTCGCCTGTCACCGAAGCTCCTTTTAATAATCCCTGTAAATCGGTAATTAAATAATTCGTGGCTAATTTAATCAACCTCGGGAGTTGATTTTTTGGAATTTTGGGAGGTAGCTCACTTATCACTTTTTCAAAATATTCTCCAAAATCTTTATTTTGGACGAAAACCTCAATACTTTTTTTATCTAATTTATACTCTTTAGCTAATCTCTCTCTTCTCTGCCGGGAAAGTTCAGGTATTTCAGCTCTAATTTTATTGACGAACTCTTTTGTATTGTGGAGCGGTGGTAAATCTGGCTCAGGGAAATATCTATAATCATGGGCTTCTTCTTTTTCCCTCTGACTTACTGTTACTCCTTTTACATCATCCACGCGAGCGCCAGCGACGCGGCGAGATGAAGCGGTAATTTCATCGAGCCAACCCCGCGTTTCCTGAATAATTTTTTTGCCGGCTTTTAAAACTTTTGTTTGACGTTCAATTTCATAATCGAGAGCTTTCTCCACCGCCCGAAAAGAATTCAAATTCTTAATCTCAACTTTTGTCCCAAGCTTATCCGTCGTTTGTAGTCTAAGCGAAATATTCGCTTCAACCCTGAATTCTCCCTTTTCCATATCTGCCTCAGAAACATCAAGATATCTCAAAATCAACTGTAATTCCTCAGCAAATTTTCTGGCTTCTTTGGCGGAAGTAATATCAGGTTCTGTAGCTAATTCCATCAGAGGAATTCCGGCCCGATTAAAATCAACTAAAGAATAATCTTTCTCATGAATTAATCTTCCAGTATCTTCTTCTAAATGAACTTCTCGAATCCGAATTTTTTTTCCATCGATTTCCAAAAATCCCTCCCTACAAAGAGGTTGATACAACTGAGAAATTTGATAACCTTTTGGTAAATCGGGGTAAAAATAATTCTTTCTATCAAATTTTGAATATTCAGGAATTTGGCAATTTAAAGCCAGACCTGTTTTTATTGTTTTTCTCACCGCTTCTTTATTGATAACAGGGAGACTTCCCGGTTGCGCAGTACAAATCGGGCAGATATTAACGTTCGGGTGTCTTTCATTAGGATCATTCAAACAATCGCAAAACATTTTCGATTTTGTCTTTAATTCTACATGCACTTCCAGGCCAATTGTTGGTTGATAATTCATGTTTCCTTCACGATTTCCACTCCTGAACTTGTGCCGATAATATTGGCGCCGGCTTTTATTGCTTCTTTGACATCTTTTAAGGTCTTAACATTTCCAGAAGCTTTGATTAAAAGTCCAGGGGCTGCTTTTCGCATAATCTTTAAATGATAAAATTTTTCCTTCAATTCCCGATGTTCTAAGGGGTCTTTTTCAGTAGCAGTCTTCACACAAATAGCACCGGCTTTTTTAACAATCTCAGAAGCTTTTTCTATTTCCTCATCAGTCAAATAACCAGAACCAATAATCACTTTTGTTGGTAAAATTTTAGAAATTTCTTTTAAATCTTTTAAAACTTTCCTCCATCTTTCGTGTTTTACATCCGGAATTGAAATTACCACATCCAATTCATCGGTTCCATCTCTCTTTGCGATTTCACAAATTTGAATTCTTCTTTTATGCGAGCTATCGCCTATCGGCGGATCAATTAAAACAATTGTTTTTATATTAGCGCCTTTTAATTCATTTTTAACTAATTTTACCCATTCTGGCCTAACGCAAACTCCCCGAAAGCCATAGGTTTTTGCTTCTTGACAAGTTTTAATAATATCTTTTGCCGTAGCAGTAAGCTTTATATTCGTGTGATCAATAATTTTTGCGATATTCATAATTTTGATTTAATTTCTCCGAAAACCTCCTTAATCGGTTTTTCCCCATTAATAATATGAATATTTTTGAACCCCGCACCAGAACCTCCGGTTCGGTACGGGGCAGGTTTTTTAGCAAATTTTAGATAGTTTTTATAAACACCTTTTAATTTTTCTTCTTTTTCAAATAATTCTTTGTGAAATCTCTCTTTTTTTATTCTTTGGATACAAATCTTGGGAGAGACCTTTAAGAGAAAAGTAATATCGGGCCAAATAAATTTTTTATTAATTGTCATCAACCATTTTTCATCTTTAATATCTAAATTGCCATAAGCCAAAGTCGAAAGGATATATCGAATACAAATTACAGTTATTCCTTTTTTAAGTAAAGGGATTATTCCTTTTTCTAAATGATGAGCTCTATCAGCAGTAAACAAAAGCTGAAGGCATTCGGGCGTGCTTTTCCAATCACCGGAAATCTGACCCTCAATTAAGCCACCGATCAGGGAACGAGTCGGCTCACCAGTTAAATAAACTTTCTTCCCCTGTTTCTTCAAATATTTAAATAAAAGATTAGCCTGAGTTGTCGTCCCCGACCCATCTAGTCCTTCAAAAACAATGAATTTTCCCGGATAAGGATTCGTGATCATATTTGTTTTTCTTTTTTCTTGGTGGTGATTCGGCCGCCTTGCCACTGACCGCGGTAGAGACTTGATTTGCCTTTAACTTCAAAAAACATGATGTGGATTACCCTGGCTCCCATTTCTAATTCAAATTTTTCATCTCGAAAATTGTAAATTCCAGTGGTTAATTCTCCTTTGTAACCCGGCGCAGTTTGGCCGCCAAAGATATAAACACCTGAACGATAAAGAGTAGAGCGAGGAGTAAAGAGAGCTAAAAGATTTTCTGGCAGATTCAACTTTTCAACAGTTTTCATTAAATAATAAGTTCTCGGCTGAAGGAAAACCGTGGGTGGTGGGGGGGTTGTAGTCTTTGTTTTTTTCTTATCAAATTTTGCAATCAGTTTAACTTTCGGCGTCTCTCTTTCCTTAATTCCCAAAAATCCTTTTCCTCTCAATTCATACAACTCCCCTACCCTGATATCAAAACCAGCTCCTTCCGGATTTTTCAATTCTCTTTCCGAAAGATTTTCAACTAATCTTTCTTTTTTAACTAATTCTAAAAGTTTTTTCGCGCCCAGAACCATACTATTTCCCTAAATTTTTTAGATTTTCCTGGAATTTATTTTCTAAATCTTGTTTCATTTCCTGATGAAATTTCTCGTCATAGTTTGGTATCAAAGATTTAATCATCGGACAAGTTTTCTCTTCTAAGCAAAAACCAACGACGTGGCATTTGGGAACTAAATGTTCTGCTAACCAACCCAATCCTTTCTGATGTAGAAGTTTTTTTATTGCTGCCACCTCTTTAATGCTCAAACGGCGTAGTTCCTCCTCAGCTGTAGAACAAATTCTCAAGGGATAATAACCGGCAATTAAATTATAAAAATTATAATCTTGGAGCACATCTAGCTTTAACCCTCTAGGTACAATAAATAAAGCGTCTGGTTCTTTTACTCCAAGATTTATTAATTTATAATAAGTTTCCAAAGAATCGAGAGCTCTTTCTAAATACTTATATAAGAATTCTCCCTTACCGCGTACCGTTGGTGGAATAGAAAAAATTGAATCTATTTCATTTAATATTTTTGGAGTTAATTTTTTATTTTTTATTTGTTTCCGATATTTTCTAAAAACCGTACTTGCTCTTTCTATACAATAATAAACCGATTCAACAATCATCGGAACTGTCCGATGCCTTTTTTTATCGCCCCAAACCCGCCAAGCGACCGAGGATAAGATTTTAATGTTAGCAGCTAAACCATAATCGCGAGCAATTTGCTGGCGCATTGAAATTAGCTTCAACCAATTCTTTTTTAGCGTATCTTTATTTTTTACAACCCTATTAATCTCTTCCCTTAGCTTGGTTAATCTCTTTTTTAGCTCTGGACTGACAATAAAATCACTAGAGATAATTTGAAAAACATCTTTCATCTTTCGGTTTTTCCTTAAATCGCGTATCAAATTTGACTTTTTCGGATCTCTAAAGATATGAGGGTAAGGATAGGTATTTCTGGGCGCAACCAATCTTGTCATATATAGCAGGTCAATACCTAGTTTTTTTAATTCTTTTTCTATTTTATTTATTAAAAAACCAATTTCTTCGGGCATCCAATCTTTTTCGGCCTCGTATTCTCTTTTTAGGGAAATAATGGATTCAACCGGGAATTGAATGATACCGGTGCCATAAATTCCATACTGAAGCATTTTACTTGCTTCATCTTTCTGAACGCCGTTAGAGAGAAGCCAATTAACAGAATTAATGTTTTTCTCCGAAACTTCTTTATAAATTTTCTGGGCTTTTTTATTTTTAAAAATTGTTGTTGGATAAACAATATCAGTAATTTTAGTATCAGTCCGCCTACCCGAAGCCATTAAAGCTGAAGCGAAAATCATGCCGGTTAATCCGGAATCTAAAAATTTACTTGCTTCATAAGAAAAACAGAGGGTAGGGGTGGTTGAAAGGGAGGCATGACCCTTTAAAGAAGATCTTCTTAAAATGTTTTTAATTTTTTCATTAACATTTTGTCCTTTCTCTACTGTTTCTCTTAACAAAGCTTGAACTGCTTTTCCTTTAAAAGTTAAAAGGGCCGAGAAGGCTACAATTTCTTGGGGATTTAAAACTCCTGTTTTATCGCTTAAGACAGGAGTAATTCCTAAAAATTTTACCTTTAAATTGCGAGTTAAAAGTGGTTTCATTTCCAGGAAAGGATCATTTTCGTTTTTTAATTTCTCGGTTTATTTTACTTGCCTGGGGCGATTTTGGTTTAGCGTATTTGTGATCTTTTTGTTTTAAATAAGGGGTTTCGGCTGGGCTGGAAAGAGTTTCAAAAGTCAAAGCACAAATTCTTGTCACCCCGGCATATAAAACAACCGGCATTATTCCCATATTCCCCAGTTCCATTACTGCCTTTCCTTGCCAGCCGGGATCAAATCTGGCAGCAGTCAAATGAACAACTATTCCCAATCTGCCCAAGGAACTTCTCCCGTCAAGCCGGGCCATTAAATCATCGTCAATAGAGAATTCCTCTTTCGTGGCAGTTAAAACAAAACTTTTGGGTTGTAAAATAAATGGATCGCCATCTCTGATTATCACTTCTTCCATAACCTCCTCGAAATCAATCTTTCTTTTAATATCTAAGTAAGGATAAGGGACAGATTTAAAAGTTTTGAAAACATTGCCCAAATGTAAATCAATGGAGCAGGGCCCTAACTGTTCTTTAAAAATGGGCTTGGGTTTTATCTTAATTTTCCCTATTTTAAGATATTTTTTTATATCGCGGTCAGAAAGTATCATAGTGCTAATACATCTATGTGTTATTTATTACATTATAACCTTATTCAATAGTAATTCCCATTTGTTTAGCAGTGCCTTCGATGATTTTCATTGCTGCTGTAATATTTTCGGCATTTAAATCTGCCATTTTCCTTTCGGCAATCTCTCTCAATTGGGCTTTGGTAATTTTCCCAACTTTTGTTTTTTGGGGCTCGCCAGAACCTTTTTCAATTCCGGCCGCCTTTTTTAAAAGCTCAGAGGCTGGGGGTTGTTTTAATTTAAATTCGTAAGTTCTATCTCCGTAAATAGTAATTTCCACTGGAATGGTAAAACCTTGCTGCGATTGAGTGATTTCATTAAATTTTTGGCAAAACTCACCAATATTTAAACCGTGAGGGGCTAAAGCCGGCCCAACTGGCGGAGCGGGAGTAGCCTGACCAGCTGGAATTTGTAATTTAACAATTGCCTTAATTTTTTTCATAGTTTTTTAATTTGAAGCGAATCCAATTCAACCGGAGTGTCCCTACCGAACATGTTTATGAAGACCTTCACTTTTCCACGTTCTTCATCGATTTCAGAAACTTTCCCATCGAAGTCCTTAAAGGGGCCGTCGGTAATTTTTACCAAATCTCCAACCCTAACCTCAATTTTATATTGGGGTTCCTTTACTCCCATTCTTTTTATTAAATTATCGATTTCTTTGTTTGAAACTGGGACGGGAGTGGTCCCTGCTCCCACAAAACCAGTAACATTTGGCGTATTTCTTACCACATACCAGGAATCATCGGTCACAATCATTTCCACCAAAACATAACCAGGATAAATCTTCTCTTCAACCACTTTCCTTTTACCATCTTTTATTTTAATCTTTTTTTCTTTTGGGACAATGACATTAAAAATTTTATCTTCCATACCCAAAGATTCCACCCTTTGTTTTAGGGCTTTAGCTACCGCATCTTCATAGCCAGAATAAGTGTGAATAACATACCAATTTTTTTCTTGTGGTAATTGTTGTTTGGGCATGTTTTATAATATAAATTTATTTAACAATGTAGTGAATATAAAATCCAGTGCTCCTAGAAAAATGGCTACGGCTACCGAAACCCCAATGACAATTAGGGTATATCTTATTGTCTCTTGTCTGGTTGGCCAGTTGACCTTTTTCATTTCCAATCTCACTTCTTTTAGAAAAGTAACGATTTTATTAAGCATACCCCGTATATCAACTTCCAGAGCCAAACGCCGTTAGGTGCGTTTTGCCCTGTTTGTGGTTATTTAATATGAATAATTTTATATTTACATCCATAGAAGTTATACCCCGGCGTTTGTTTGGAACGCACCTACTGGAAGTTGTATTACGGGGCATAATTTAAATATCTAAGTTCTTCACTTTTTTAGCATATGTCTGGATAAATTTTTTGCGGGGCAAAACTTCATCCCCCATTAAAATATCAAAAATTCTATCCGCTTCTTTGGCATTTTCAATGGTGACTTGTAATAAGACCCGGTTTTCGGGATTCATCGTTGTCGACCACAACTCTTCCGGATTCATTTCTCCCAAACCCTTATAGCGTTGAATAGAGGGACCCGAAGTTTTTTTCATTGATTTTAAAACCTCAGCTTTTTGATCCTCAGTATAGGCATACTTAATTTCTTTGCCAGATTGAATTTTATAAAGTGGTGACTGAGCAATATATAAATATCCTCTTTCAATTAGAGGCTTAAAATAGCGATAAAAGAAGGTTAAAAGTAGAGTTCGAATATGTTGGCCATCGACATCGCTATCGGACATTAAAATTATTCTGTGATATCTGGTTTTTTCAATATTAAAATCTTCGGCAATGGCGGTACCTAAAGCAATAATTAAGGCTTTTATTTCTTTTGAAGCTAAGATTTTATCAAGCCTTGCTCTCTCAACGTTTAAGATTTTCCCCCGCAAGGGCAAGATGGCTTGAAAATGACGGTCGCGGGCTTGGCGAGAACTTCCTCCGGCTGATTCTCCTTCGACAATGTAAAGCTCTGATTCCTCTGGTTTTCTGGAAGCACAATCGGCTAACTTCCCTGGTAAGGCTAAACCTTCTAAAATTCCCCTTCTTAAAACCGTTTCTTTGGCTACCTTAGCGGCTTTTCTGGCTTTTTGAGCTAAAACACAATTTTCAATAATAGCCCTGGCATCTTGGGGATTTCTTTCTAGGAAATCAGCTAAGGTTTCCGAAATAACTTGCTCTACTGCCGCTTTAGCTTCGGGATTTCCCAATTTAGCTTTTGTCTGTCCCTCAAATTGGGGTTCTTTTATTTTAACAGAAACCACTCCCGTTAATCCTTCTCGCATATCTTCTCCAGTCAAATTTTCATCTGATTCCTTTAAAAAACCATTTTTTCTAGCATAATCATTAAAGCCTCGAGTCAAAGCTGTTCTAAAACCAGTTAAGTGCATACCACCTTCTTCGGTATGAATATTGTTAGCGAAGCTTTCTTCATAGCATTCGTATTCTTCGGTGTATTTAAGAGCAGTTTCAACTAATACGCCATCTTTTTCTCCTGAGCCATAAAAAATATTTGGATGACGGGGACTTTGACCCCTAGTTAAATATTTAATGTAAGAAAGAAGGCCTCCTTCAAAGTAAAAGGTATAAGGGGGTTGGCCAGGAGTTCTTAAATCTAAAAAAGTAATCTTTACGCCTTTATTCAGGTAGGATTGCTGTCTGAGATAGTTTAAGATCTTTTTTTGATCAAATTTTATTTCCTTAAAAATCTCTTCATCTGGCTCAAATATTACTGTCGTCCCGGATTCTCTGCATTTGCCAATTTTCTTTACTTTTTTATTTGCCTTCCCTCTTTGATATTCCTGAAAATATTTAATTCCATCCCGGCAAACTTCAACTTCCATAAATTTTGATAAAGCACAAACTGCTGATACTCCAACCCCGTGCAAGCCTCCGGTCGAAGCATAGACCTTCCCTCCAAATTTCGCTCCGGCATGCAATGTCGTCATCACTGTTTCCAAAGCCGATTTCTTGGTCTGGGGATGTCTTTCTACCGGAATTCCTCGGCCATTATCTACCACCTTAACCTTGTTTCCCGGCAAAAGATAAACTTCTATTTTGTTGCAATAACCCATTATTGCTTCATCAATCGAATTTCCTACCACTTCTCGGATTAAATGAAATACTCCCTCGGGGCCGGTAGTCCCAATATACATTGCCGGTCTTCTCCTAACCGGCTCAAGACCTTGCAGGACATAGATATCCTTCGCTTCATAGGTTGATTCCTTTTTAGTTTTTTTAGATTTAGGTAGCATATTATTTTCTGACTTCCCACTCTAGTTCTTCTTCCAGAGCTTTAATTATTTTATCTTGAATTTCATCAATTTCTTTTGAAGATAGAGTTCGGTCTTTGGCTTGATAAATTATATGAAAAGCTAAATTCTTTTTTCCTTCAGGCAACTCTTCGCCTTCGTAAATATCGAAAAGGTCAACATCTCTAACTAAAATACCAGCAGCAGTTTCAATTTTATTCAAAACCTCTTCCACCCTAATCTCCAGCGGCACTAAAACGGCAATATCTCTGACTGCCGCTGGGTAACGAGAAATTGGCTGATAAATTGTCTCCTCTGAACTTAATCTTTGTAATTTTTCGAAATCGATATCGAAGACGACTAGTTTACCTTCAATCTCGAGATCTCCAAGAATCTTTTGAGAAATCTCTCCTAAAAATCCGATTTCCTCGTGGTTAACTTTAATTTCGGCACAAATTTTTGGGTGCCAAATTGAAATTTTCGATGGGGCCCGTCCTTTGGACGGGAGGGTGGCGGGTGGGTTGGAGTCCTCGGGCGTAGCTTCAAATTCGTCATACCAAATATTGCTAATCCCAATTTTTTGCAAAAGTGAATCTATCACCCCTTTCATTTGATAAAATGCATCACCGGTAATCAATCCGGTTAACATTCTTTTTTCAGTTCTCGGCGCTTGAAAAATTTTTCCTAATTCAAAAATCCTAATTTCTCTGAAATTTTTCTGATTTTTCTGAACGTTCTTCAATAAATTTGGAATTAAACTCGGTCTTAAATATTTCTGCTCTTCACTAATTGGGTTTTCTACTTCGATTACGCGAGCATTAGCGAAGCGTGAAGATGAACGAAGTTCATCGACTACTTTTGAAAATTGGGAATTGAAAATTGAAAATTGCTCAGGAGAAACAAAGGAGTAATTATAAACTTCGGTAAGTCCAGCTTCCTTCAAAATATTTTTTATCACATTTTCCCAGAAAATATCTAAATTTCTTTTTGGCGGAATCAGGGAAACGGTTGGAAAGGTGGCTTTAATTCTTTGATAACCATAAATTCTGCCAATCTCTTCAATTAAATCCTCAGGTATGGAAATATCCAACCTAAAGGTCGGTACCTCGACCTCAATTTGCAGGGGTCTGACCCCTGTAATTTTGAAATCTAGCCTTTTCAAAATATTGATTATTTCTTTTTTAGGAATTTCTCTCCCAAGCAAGCTTTTTACATAATCTAAATCTAATTTAACTCTCTTTGGTAAAACTTTTTTGGGATAAAAATCAATTAAACCTTTAGCCACATTACCCTTAGCAATTTTTTGAATTAAGAAAGCGGCTCGATTAATTCCAATTTCGGTTAAATTTGGGTCAATTCCGTGTTCGAAGCGCCAGGAAGCATCGGTTTTTAAATCTATTGTTTTTGAGCCCTTACGGATAACTTTAGGGTTAAAATTGGCTGATTCTAAGACAACAATTTTTGTCTTATTATCAATCTCCGGGAGCTTTCCTCCTTTAATTCCAGCAATTGCTACTGGCGATTTCTCATCGGCAATGACCAGAATATCCTCATCCAAATCATATTTTTCCTCGTCTAAAGTAACTATCTTTTCACGTTCCTTGGCAAATCTGATGATAATTTTTTGACCTTCGAGTTTCTCACTATCGAAGGCATGGAGGGGTTGACCGGTTTCTAACATTACATAATTTGCGATATCAACGACATTATTTATTGGACGTAGGCCGCAAACTTCTAATCTATCTCGTATCCACTTCGGGGAAGGTCCAACTTTAACATCGGTAATCACCCTGGCAGTATATCTCGGACAAGCCTGTCGAGGCTTGACCTCGACACTAACAAAATCTTTGGCTTTTAAATTTTTATCCTCCGTTAATTTCCATTCTCCGATTCCCAATTTATAATTTAAAATTGCTGAGATTTCCCGAGTAATGCCGAGGTGGGAAAAACAATCCGGTGCTCGATTCGGTAAAACATCGATATCTAAGGCCCAATCCTTCCTCACTCTTTTCACCTCCTCCACTTCAAATGAGTGCAAGGCTAAAATCTCTGCCAATTTTTCTGGCTTAGGTAACTTTTTCTTAAAAAAAGATTGTAACCAATTGTAAGAGAATAACATATTAAAATTGAACCAAGAATCTTAAATCTCCGCTGTAAAATAGTCTGATGTCGTTGATTTTGTATTTCATCATCGCTAAACGGTCCATGCCCATGCCAAAGGCAAAACCTTGCCACCCCCCACCAGCATATTGGCGGGGGGTCAGACCAGCAGCTTTAAAAACATTAGGATGAACCATACCGGCTCCCATCATTTCCATCCAGCCAGTCTGAGAACAGGCAGAGCAACCCTTTCCCTCACAAACCAGACAAGTCATATCCACTTCAAAACCTGGCTCAACAAAAGGAAAATATCCTGGCCTCATTCTAATTTCAACTGGTTTTTCAAAGAATCTCTGAAAAAATTCTTGAATTATTGCTTTGAAGTTGGCTGCTGAAATGTTATTCCCTACCATTAAGCCGTCTATCTGATAAAAATTACTTTCGTGAGAAGCATCGGTAGCTTCGTGGCGGAAGACTCGGCCAGGAATAATAATCCTTAAGGGAGGGTTATTCTTTTCCATATATCTTACATCCACCGGAGTAGTATGAGTTCGTAATAATAGATTTTGGATTTTGGATTTTGGATTTTGGATTTTTAAATAGAGGGTATCCCAAAGATCTCTGGCTGGATGATCTTTTGGAATATTTAAGGCATCGAAATTATACCATTCAGTTTCAATTTCCGGACCCTCAACAACTGAAAATCCCATTGATTGAAAAATTTCTTCAACTTTTCTTTGGACTTGAGTCAGTGGGTGCAAATGGCCTGGGGAAATCTTTTGCCCGGGAGCAGTAATATCAATCCATTCTTTTTCTTCAAGCTTTCTTTGGGTTTTTTCTTTAATAACCTCGGCTTTTTGGTCAAATTTTATTCCCAAAAAATTTTTGAGCTCATTAACTTTTTTGCCAATCCTGATTCTCTTTGCTTTTGGTAACTTTTCCAGAGACCTAAAAATCCGGGTAAGCTCTCCTCGCTTCCCTAAATATTTTTTAAAAACTTCATTTAATTCCTTTAAATTATCTGTCTTTTTTATCTCCTTCCGAGCCCTATTTTTAAGTGTTTTTAGATTAACCCCCACACCATAAGAAGCCCTGCGCTTTGCACGTTTTCCAGGGTGTATTTTTTTGGTGTGGGGGTGAATTTTTGCCATATTTATTAATTCATTTTACCTCAAAATTAACTTAAAATCAAGCCCCGTTAGAAGTCCCTTCTGTGGAAAACCACAAGCATAATTAAGGCTAATTGCCAGAATAACGAACTTCTAACGGGGCAAGTGTGGATAACTCGAAAATTAATTAAAAACAGCCCGCCGGGATAAACCCAGTCGGGCTGTTATATTGTTTTTGCTTCAAGGCTTGAACTGAAAGGTTTTGGCACACCAAGTACATAAATCTATTCCAACGCGTGGCGAGTAATTCAATTGAAAGTGCCTTTCCAGCTGTTCTGTATAATCATCCCAGCGAGATAGAACCTTGACTAACGACTCTTGCCAGACATTTCCTAAAGGAGAAAGTTCAGGAAAAGTGCTATAACAAGGAAGAACATTTCCTTTTAAGGTGATGTAGGCCAACTTACTCGGAGCTTCTTTCTCTCTCGGAGTTTCTTTCTGTTCTGGCTTTTTTCTCGGACATTCATCCTTACCAGACCATTTATAAAGATGCTCCCAACTCTTTGCCCGGCCAGCCGCCAGGGTGGGATTAACCGCAATCTCAATGATTTTTATATCGTCGTTAAGAAAGTGTAGGTCCGGTCCAAAAATGCCTATCTGGGCTAAACTGCGGAAATCTTGGTCAGGCAAAAAACCTGCCCGTTTCAGTGTCTGGCGGAGACGACGACCAGTCTCGTGGTCGTTATTTCTGTCTATTGTAACTACTATGGCAATTTGGCCAGCAAATTTAAAAAGCTGAGATAGGGTATACGAAAGCCGCTTGTCAATGTTATCTTCTGAATAGAGAGCGTAACTGGTAGTCAGGCGACAAAATCCGAGGTCTATCAGGGAAGCTAGAAATTCTAAGATTTCAATTGGCGTGGGGCTACTATAATCTTTTGGCCCAAAAGGCGCAAAAGCTAGCTTAAGACCTCGCCAATATTCTTTAGCTCCTGGTAAACTCATTGCCTCTCCCAAAATATCTCCCAGGCACTTCCCTTGGTCAGCATACCTAAAAATATCACCGCCAGTCAGATCTAAACCATAAGGCCTTCCCCAAGCATTTATCTGTCCCAATAAATCTTTGATTCTCTCCCAGGGCATTGAAGGCCCATCTGGAGAACTTTTAACGCAACAATGCCGGCAACGATGAAAACACTTATAAGTAATATCTATTACAAAACCCCAAGTGTCCTTCATTGGTTCACCTCCTCATTAACCGAGTATTCACTTTTGGAGAACTATTTTTGATTTTGCATTTTAGCAGATATATTTTAAAAATCAACCATTTATAAAATTAAAATAAAAGGTGGCCCACTAGAGTTAAACTCCGTCAGGCCACCGCACTTTTTGCTTTGAGATTAGTGCTTACGACTAAATCCCATTTTCTCTCCCCAGTTCCAAGGATCATCTCTCCACTGCTCAATAATCCTTACCCTCTCTTCTGTCAGGAAACCTTCTCTGAGAGCTACTCTCAAAATGACGGTAATGTTACTGAGTGAGACCACCTCGAGCCCTTCTCTAGCGAAGCCTTCCTGAGCTTCTGGTAATTCGTAGGTAAAGATGGCTCCTCCTTTAACCTCAGCCCCTACCTCTTCTCTTATAGCCAAGGCTGCGCTAATGAAGCTTTCGCCAGTGCTTATTAAATCCTCTATTAATCCGATGTTTTGCTCCTTCGTTGGTAGACGACCCTCTATCCTTTTTTCTCTGCCATGATTCTTCCTTTCCTTACGTACATAGATAAAAGGAAGGTCCAGTCGACCAGCGACAAGAGCGCCCCAAGGGATACCAGCCGTGGCAACCCCAGCAATAACATTTATTTCGGGCCACATCTGCTTAATAGTCTCTGCCTGAATATTGACTATTCTATTCCTCACCTCCGGAAGAAAGAGCAACTCCCTATTATCACAATAAATCGGGACTATCATCCCTGACTGAAAAACAAAAGGCTTGTCAGCATAGAAGCTTAATATCTTATTCCTCAAGAGAATCAATGCAACCTCTTCCTCTACTGCTTTCATCTCTCTCACCTCCTTGTTAGAATTGACTTATTTAAAAAGGGCTTTACCAAAATGTGCTCGCCCTCCTTAATTACTATAAAAGAATTAAAATAAAAGTCAAACTTGATACAAAAATAAAAGTGGTGAGATGTCTTCCTTCTCACCACTTGAAATATCTTTTTTCACCTCCTTGGGGTTTTGTTGCGGCGCGCTCGTCGAAGCGAGCGCGCCCGCGTTCGACATATCTTTCGCTTCATCCCGTTGTCTCCTAACGGTACTGGTTAATCAGATCCCGAAGTTTTATTGTCTCTCGACGCGCAGCCTCGGCAAAATTAAGACCGGAGCTGGCAAATATTATTGCCGATGAAGAGCTTATCACGATTGAGCCAAAACCTACAAAAGAGGCCTTGACTGTTTCTTTAACAAACCCTCCCTGCGTCCCGATCCCGGGAATCAGAAGCCAGAGTTTATCACCGACAATTTCGCGGCAACGTGATAGATGCCAGGAAAAAATCTCACCACTACCCTTTTTGACTTCGTAAGCTGCTGCCATCACCAATCCGGCATTCTCGACAACGCCCAGTTCTTCCGCCCACCTCAATATAGTTTCGGCCATAAACTCCCAGTAGAATCTGCCATCGGCCAGTTTTACATCTTGGGTTTGTCTGGCTGATGGATTACTGGTATAGCAGAGGCCAACTATAGCTCTCCCAAGATGCTCTTTGTCAACCAATTGCTCCATACAATCTTTGCCCATATACGGATTGAAGTCCATACCGTCAACCCCGTCTATCTCAAAATGGGCAATGCGGTATTGCCTCTGCGTCCGGTCAATATCGCCTCGTTTGCAATCGAGAAACACGGGAATATCAGGGTACTTGTTATGGATGTGATTTATAATTGATTGTAAGGCACTTTGGCCATCGGGAATAGCTTCATAATGGGCCTTCTGCGGCTTGTACATGCAAGCATAATCGGCCGTTGCGTCAACGATCTTATTCATATGAAAAGCTACTCTGCTCCAAGGAGACCCTCCTATGATACATTCGGGAATCTTTTCCTCCAAGGGATCGAGCCCGACGCAAACAAGGGAGCTAACCTTTTCCTGCCTTTCGGCTAACATTTGCCTGAATCCCTTTTCCATTTCTCTCACCTCCTCAGTTTTTCCGGACGAGTTCGACCTTCATTTTTTCACCTCCTTTCGGTGCCAAAGCACTACCGTGTTCGGAGCATAAGATCTCTTAGGAGACTCGTGGGTAATGAGATGTTTATTTCCATCTTCATCTTCCACTATCTCTCCTTTTAGTCTCAATGCTCCATTTTTCCTCAGGTCAAGAACCGCTGTGTATTTTCCCCTTGGAAGATCGTTTATTTTCATCTTTCTCCTTTCGCTCTGTTTAGTCGCTACTATGCCACTCTTACCTCTTACCCTCACCTCTTTTTAAAGAGGCAACCACTCCACGGACAATCAGCTCTTCGGGATCGTTTCCATTTAAAATTCTCTCAGCTCTTATCTCGTTCCATTCCACATCATCAGTTGGCTTACTAACTCGTTTAGCTGCCTCTTTAGCCATTTTGTTTTTCAAGTTTATGGTTAATACGATTGGGCCTGCCATTTTATCACCTCCTTTCTAATAAGAAAAAAGCTCTTGAGCTTTTTTCCTGATTCTCGCAAGCCAGCTAAATTCTGGATAGGGTCTTATCTTAATATTTTTACTGCCACAACCTTGGCAATTTTTTGGTTTCTCCTCCGCAATGTAGCCATTGCCACAATCTTTGCATCGATAATAGAATTGTTTCATCCTTTTATCCTTCCTTTCCAAATAGATTTTTAAGGAGCTATACTCCTTTTAATTAAAAGGCCTGAAGCTTCCTCCAAGCCAATTAATTAAGCGGACCCGATGGGATTTGAACCCACGATTTTCTGCTCGACAAGCAGACGTGTTATCCGGGCTACACTACGGGTCCAGTGCCGGCAACAGGATTCGAACCTGTAACCTCTTGCTTATGATGCAATTGCTCTAGCCATTGAGCTATGCCGGCGTTGCGGGGCCCGGATGTGCGCCGGGGTCTGGAGCTTATGGGACTCCCGAGATACTACTTCTCTACCCCGCGATATTATTTTACCCCGTTAGAAATTAAAATACAAGCCCTAATGGACTTTGATTATTACAAGAAAATTCTCTCACTAAATTTCTAACGGGGTTTAGCAAATTTTACCCAGTAATACAACTTTGACTCGCTACGCGATATTAAAGTGAAACTTTGTCAAAGTTGATATACTGGGTTTAAAGGGCTTGTAAATCGGTGAGGGCTTTTTCGTAAGCTGATATTACTTTTTTTGCTTCTTCTAAATCTAATTTATAAGTTGGGTCGTGAACGATGTTATTTCTGATTTTATGCGATTTTTTAGCTTCCTCAATATTGGGAAGAGAAACATCAGTTAATCTATCTAACCTCTCCCCAAGAGTCCTACCGCCAAAACCCATTCTGTCCAAAATGCCATCTAACATCGAATCTGCCTCAATAATTGCTAACTTGGCTTCTGATTCTATTCCGGCTTCTAATCTCTTTTTTATTTTTTGCCATTTTCCAGCAATTTTACTCACTCCAAATGGTCGATAGGTTAAAAATTCTTGTAAATCCCAGATTATCATTCTTTTTAGCCAAGAGGTTTTAATTAAGGCAAAAATAATGAAGCCAAAGAAAATCAAAGAAAAAATTAGGCAGAGAATTTTTAAAACTAATAACCAACCAGAAAAAGTAGGATTAAGAATGAATGAAATTATTTGTTCTATAGTCATGCTTTTTCTAAAATTTCACCGATTGCTAAAATTTTTTCTTCCTCAAAGGGTTTTCCAATAATTTGTAATCCCACCGGCAATTTTCCTACCTTGCCACAGGGCAAAGAAATTGCTGGAAGGCCAGCCAGATTCACCGAAACCGTAAAAATATCTGAAAGATACATTGTCAGAGGATCGGTAATTTTTTCTCTTAACTTAAAAGCTGGGGTTGGGGAGACAGGAGTGAAAATAGCATCAACTTCTTTGAAAGCCTGATCAAAATCATCTTTTATTAAAGTTCTCACTTTTTGGGCTCTTAAATAATAGGCTTCATAATAGCCAGCAGATAAAGCATAGGTACCCAACATAATTCTTCTCCTCACTTCCGGCCCAAACCCCTCTTCTCGGCTTTTTAAATAAACATCTAATAAATCTTTACCTTTTGATTCTGAGAGCCCGTATTTTATTCCATCATATCTGGCTAAATTAGCGCTGGCTTCAGAAGGAGCAATTATATAATAACAAGGCAAAGCGCATTCGGTATGGGACAAACTGACTTCTTCAATTTTAGCTCCCATTTCCTCATATTTTTTAATCGCCTCTTTTATCACTTTTTCAACCTCAGGATCCATCCCCTTAATAAAGTATTCCTTAGGAACACCGATTCGTAAATTTGAAATTTGTACCCGCTCGGCGGGTACCCGGAAATTTGCAATTTTAGATTCGACTGACGTCGAATCTAATTCGTCCCCTCCCTTAATTGCCTCAAAAACAATTTTAGCATCCTCAACAGTTTTAGTTATTGGTCCAATTTGGTCCAATGAAGATGCAAAAGCAATTAAACCATAACGGGATACCGCACCATAAGTAGGTTTTAATCCAACTATTCCGCAAAAGGAAGCTGGTTGCCTTATTGAACCACCAGTGTCAGAACCTAAAGCATAGAGGCAGAGATTAGCGGCTACTGCAGCTGCCGACCCACCCGAAGAACCACCCGGCACTCTAGATAAATCATAAGGATTACGAGTCGAGCCAAAAGCTGAATTTTCAGTTGAGCTTCCCATGGCAAATTCATCCAGATTGGTTTTTCCTAAAATCAGACAATTTTCTTCTTTTAATTTTTTCACAACTGTGGCATCATAAGGAGCAATATAATTTTCAAGAATTTTCGAAGCTACAGTGCATCTCACATCTTCAACTAAAATATTATCTTTTATCGCACAGGGAATTCCAGCTAAAACCGGTATTTCTCTACCTTCCAAAATCATATCATCGACTTTTTTTGCCTGAGAAAGAGCTGAGTCTTTTGTAACTGTTAAAAAGGCGGAAATCTCTTTATCTTTTTTTTCTAATCGCGCTAAATAAGCCTGGCAAAGTTCGAAAGCAGAAAATTCTTTTTTTACTAATCCCTCATGGGCTTGGGTAATTGTGAGTTCGGTTAATTCCATACTATAAGATAGATTTAACTTTTAAATAACCATCCTTAGTTTCCGGCACCAATTCCAGCAGTTTTTTATTTTTAGTTTTCAGTTTTCCCTTTTCCTCGTCTTCTCTCATTACGTTTTCCATTTCAATTGAATGACTCGTTGGTTCAACTCCCGAAATATCAACTTCTTTCAATTTCTCAATGTAGTTCAAAATCGCAGAGAGTTCTTTTTGAAACCTCCCTAACTCTTTTTCAGTTAATCCTAATCTGGCTAATTTTGCGATATGTTGAACCTCTTCCTCTGAAATCATAAAGGTTTAGAAATTAGAAATTAGAAATTTTTTATTTTGGTGGTTCTAAATATTCTGTTTCCACTAAAACTTCATGTAATTGGTCGAGGTTTTCCAAAACCAGTCCCGCTCCCCTAACCACTGCTGTCATTGGGTCTTCAACAACCTTAGTCGGAATCTTTGTTTCTTTTTGAATTAGAATATCTAATCCTCGGAGGAGTGCGCCGCCACCGGTCATTTGAATTCCCGCAGCCATTACATCGGCTAATAATTCAGGAGGGGTTTCCTCTATTGCCATTTTTATCTCGGCAACAATTTGTTTTACTGACTTTTCCATAGCTCTTCTTATATCCTCATCGGAAACCGAAATTTCTTCCGGAAGTCCGGTAACCAAATTTCTTCCCCTCATTGGAAGTTCTCTTTTGTCTTTCAAAGGATAGGCTGAACCAATTCCAATTTTTATTTCCTCAGCTGTTCTTTCTCCGATTAATAGTTTATATTCTTCTTGGGCAAATTGAATTATGTCTTCGTTAAGTCTGTCTCCGGCAATCCTTAAACTTTTTGATAAAACTATTCCGCCCAGAGATATCACTGCCACTTCGGTTGTCCCTCCGCCAATATCGACAATAAAGTTGCCCATAGCTTCTTGAACAGGAAGCCTGGCTCCAATAGCGGCAGCCATCGGTTCTTCAATTAAAAAAACTTCCCTGGCGCTGGCATTCTTAGTCGCATCAGAAACTGCTTTTTTTTCTACTTCGGTAACTCCGCAAGGAATGCCAACAATTACCCTCGGTCGAGAGCGCAAAATAAATTTTCTTTTCTGGGCTTTCTCAATAAAATATCTAAGCATTTGTTCAGTTACTTCAAAATCAGAAATTACTCCTGCTCTTAAGGGCCGGGTAGCCACGATGTGGCCCGGAGTTCTACCTACCATCTTTTTAGCTTCTTCTCCTATTGCCAAAATTTGACCAGTTTTTTGATTAACAGCTACCACCGAGGGTTCCTGAATGACGATTCCCCGACCTCGAACATAAACTTCAGAGTTAGCCGTTCCCAAATCAATGGCAATATCTTCAGAAAATAAGTGTAAAAGTTTATTTAACATATTTACCAACCTGGCTCAATTTAATTAGTTCCACTTTCTTCTCGCTTCTTTTTTTTATCTCCGCAGAATTTTTCGCTAAAGTTCTCTCGCTTACCACGATTCTGATTGGTATTCCTATTAAGTCGGCATCGGCAAATTTTTCTCCTGGCGTCCTGTCTCTATCGTCATATAATACTTCAATTCCCTGCTTCTGTAAATCTTGATAGAATTTTGCTGCGGTTTTTTTAAGTTTTTGAGTATTTTCAATTTGTATTAAATGAATCTGAAAGGGTGCCACTTCTTTTGGCCAAATTATTCCTTTTTCATCGTGATGAACTTCAATAATGGCTCCCATCGTTCGAGAAGGTCCTAGGCCATAGCAACCCATAATCATCAATTTTCTAAGACCTGACCTGTCAATAAAATAGGCATTCATCGCTTTTGAGTATTTCGTTCCCAAAGGAAAAATATTCCCAACCTCAATTGATTTTTCTTCTTTCAAAATTCGGCCACAAATTGGACATTTCCTTCCTCCTCTTAGTTTGGCAATTTCTCGGTTTTGAGCAAAATCTCTCTTTGGACAATAAATAATGGTATCTTCTCCTCCTTCGGATAGGACCTGAAACTCATGAGTAAATCCCTTAATGAATCCAGCACCAGAGGCTTCAGTAATAATTCCAGATAGGCCGCACCTTTTCAAAATTTTAAGATAAGATTTTTTAACTTGCTCGTAATACTTTTTAAAATCTTCTTCGCTGTCGTGAAAACTGTAGAGATCTTTCATATCAAATTCTCTCCCCCTAAGCAGGCCGGACCTAGCCCGAGGTTCTTTTCTAAATTTGGTCTGGATCTGGAAAATAGCTATGGGTAAATCTTTGTAAGATTTAATGTAATTTCTGATAATATCGGTGATCATTTCTTCGTGGGTTGGCCCCAAACCAATTTCCGAATTATCCTCTCGAGTTTTGTACATCACTTTTCCGATTTCCTTTGACCAACGATCAGTCTCTTCCCAAATTTTCCTCGGCTGAAAAACGGTCATTAAAAGTTCTTGACCCGAAATATTTTCCATTTCTTCTCTGATGATATTTTCAATTTTCCTTAAAACTCTTAACCCTAGAGGTAAATAGGTATAAGTACCAGCCATTTCTTTATAAATAAAACCGGCTCTTCTTAGAAATTTGGCATTAATGCTCTTCTCGTCTTTGGGCGCCTCTTTTAAAGTTTTAGTAAAAAGTTGAGACTGTCTCATGTTAAAACAGACGGGTAATGTCTTTTATTGTTACCCAGATCATTAGGGTGATTAATAAGGCAAAGAAAACGGCGGTGATATTTTGTTCTACTTTTTGACTCACTGGTTTTCTTCTAACTTTTTCGATTCCTAGAAAAAGAAGTTTCCCGCCATCTAAAGCTGGGATTGGTAAAATATTAAAAATAGCTAAATAGACGGAAATAATAGCAACAAATTGTAAATAATAATTTATTCCCATTTGAGCAATTTGAGTCATTAACTTTCCAATACCCACTGGCCCCATAACTTCAGCGCCCGGAGGCAACCCTTTTCCTTGAATCAAATTTCCAAAAACCTGAGATATGCCAACTATTACTCCTTTGGTTAAATTAAAAGTAGCTTCGATTCCTTTGACTGGGGCTTCCTCCCAGGGATAAGATTTTTCTATCATCCTGGCCAAAGCCACGCCCATTGCTCCTTCTCCTTCTGGCGGCGATACTCTGGGAACCAGAGAGACGTCAAACACTTCTTTCCCCCTCTCAATCGTTAAAGTAATTTCTTTGCCTTTATATTTCTCAGTAAGTTCTTGAACCTCTTTCACCTTATCAATTGAAAATTGAACACCCATTTCCTGGGGAAGCGAAATTGAAAATTGTTTAATTGTGTCCCCAATTTTTATTCCAGCGATTTGGGCCGGTGATCCGGGCACAATAGCCACGATTTGGACTTTTGGGTTGAGTAAAGTATGATTTTCTTCATCTGAAATAGCCTGTGGCGCCCCTATCCCAAAAACAATACTTAATAAAACAACTGAAATGAGCCAAAAACTAACCACTCCTCCTAAAACAATTAAAACCCTTTGCCAGATTGGTTTTCCCTGGAAAGTCCTCGAAGCCTCGATTTTCTCCTCGGAGGGTGGTGGGTGGGTGGCGTCCTCCCCGTAAAGCTTGACGAATGCTCCCAAAGGTAAAAGATTCAGGGAATAAGTTGTCTCTCCAATTTTTTTTCCGAATAAGCGCGGGGGTAAAAAAACACCAAACTCTTCTACCTTCACTCCAAATTTTTTTGCCAAAATAAAATGTCCAAGTTCATGGAGAACTATTAAACCGATTAAGCTAATAAAAACGATAACGATTGTTAGAAACATCAAATATATCTAAAGCGAGGCAATTGGATTTCGGGACCATCCGCAGGCAAATTGCATGGTTTCGCCGAAGGCGAAAATTTGCCGAGGAACTGAGCTTGCGCCTCGCTGGGGCGCAGAGCGTGTACCGAAAGACATATTGCCGAGCGTTTATTCTAATATTTCTTTTTTCTTTTTCTCGGCAATTTCTTCAATTTTTTTATTATATTCATCTACCAAATCCTGGAGTTCATCTTTTGCCCGAAATTTATCGTCTTCCCTGATTTTTCCTTCTTTATAACCTTCTTGAATTTCATCCCAGGCTTCCTCCCGCCACCGTCTAATAGTTTGGTGAGCCTGCTCTTCTTTTTCTGATATTAAACGCTGTAAATCTTTTCGATACTCTTGGGATAAAGGAGGGAACTTTAACCGAATTGCCTCTTTATCTGCCACCGCCCCAAGACCAATCCCGGTTTTTTCCAGGGCAGAAATTATTCCTTCTATATAGGATTTGTCCCAGGGTTGAATTAAAATTTGCTTTGGCTCAGGAACAGAAATGGCAGCTAACTGCTTTAGGGGAAATTTCTGACCAAAGCACTCTACAATAATGTCTTCAACCAGAGAAGGTGTCGCCCGACCAGTTCGAATTTTCTGTAATTCCCTCTCCAAAAAAATAATAACTTTATCTAATTCTGGCTTAATTTTGTCGATAATTTCTTTGTAACTCATAATTCGAGCATTAGTATTTCCAGGGCTAATCTGGAATTGATATTAGTATTTGAAATTAAAAAAATTGTACTTTGAATTTTTTTTAGAATATTTTTTAATCTTGGGGGGGTGTAACCTGAACTTTTAAATTTTGGTGTTAAACTTCCCAATAAAATGCTTCTAAAATAGAACAGCCAGACCTCTAAAATTTCTTTTAAATTAGGATTCTTTGACAAATCTCTGACATATTGAAAGCGGAAAGATAAATCAGATTTTGAAATTTCAATTAACTCTTTTATGATTCTCTTTTGATTTTCTAATTTCTGAGGATCAGATATAAAATCAATAGCCAGCCCCGGTCTTCCCATTGAAAGTTTAATAATTTGTGCGCTTTCTTTTCTAGAAATTCCTTGGTCAGTCGATGAAGGTTTCGCCTTCATCTTCACCCATCGCTTCGCTTGGGTTTCTAAATAATTCTCGATTTCTGCCGCTTTCACTGGGAAAAATTTAATAATTTCGCACCGGGATCGAATGGTTGGGAATAACATTTCCGGAGATTCGGTAATCAGGACTAAAAGAGTTTTGCCTTTTGGTTCCTCTAAAGTTTTTAGAAAACAGTTTTGAGCTTCCTGATTCATTAGATGAGCCTTATCCAAAATTGCACATTTAAAAGGAGCTGAATAGGACTTTAGAGATAATTTCTGAATAAGTTCTTTGATTTGAGAAATTTGAATTTCGCCCCCCTGCTGAGGCGCAATTAAAATTAGGTCGGGACTCCACCCACCCACCACCCTCCCGCCTTCGGCGGGCCCCTGCCATTCATTAATTAGTTTGACAAATTCGAGGGCTATTTTCTTTTTCCCCAAATGTTCCGGGCCAGAAAATAAATAAGCATGGGAGATTTTCCCTGATTTAGCAGATTTTTTTAGAAATTGCCATTGTTTTTGATGCCCTATCAACATGCTTCATTTTTTGCTCATTATACTTTTTTTATAGATATCGAGGTTTTCCAAAATTACCCCGGCTCCTTTGGCTACACAATGCATAGGTTCTTCGGCTAAAATGCAAGGAACGCCAATAGTCTGGGCAATAAGTTCAGAAGTATTTCTTAAAAGAGAACCGCCTCCGGAAAGGACCATTCCTTTATCCATTATATCAGCCGATAATTCAGGCGGAGTCTCCCTTAAAACTAGTTTTATTACCTGGATAACATCAGTCAGGGTGTCAGAAATTACTTCACAAACTTCGTTTGAAGAAACTTCGACATTTCTTGGCAGACCCAAAATTAAATCCCGACCTCGAATAGATAGTTTTCTCTCTTCCTTTTCAGAAAGAGCAGTTCCGATTTTGATTTTTATTTCCTCAGCTGTTTGCTCTCCGATGGCTAAATTATATTTTCTCTTAATATAATCTGAAATAGCTAAATCCATTTTGTCACCAGCCACCCTAACCGAATGACAAGTCACTATTCCTCCCAAGGAAATTACTGCCACCTCGGTTGTTCCTCCACCAATATCAATAATCATATTACCAGAGCAAGAATTAATCGGGATATCGGCTCCGATGGCGGCTAAAATGGGTTCCTTTGCCACATAAACTGCTTTAGCTCCAGCATTCATGCCCGCCTCGATTACCGCCCTTCGCTCGGTGGAAGTAGCGCCGGCTGGAATGCCAATCAATATTTCTGGTTTGAAAAATCGAAAGCGGCCTGAAACCTTATCAATAAAATATTTGAGCATGGCCTGGGTAACTCTAAAATCGGCAATTACTCCATCTTTGAGGGGCCGATAAACTCTAATTGTGTCGGGAGTTCGGCCAGTCATTTCTTTAGCTTCCTTACCCACCGCTAAAATTTTATTCTCAGCTAAAGAAACCGCCACTACTGATGGCTCTTCTAAAACTACTCCCTTTTTGGGGAGAAAAACCAGAGAATTACAAGTTCCGAGGTCAATTCCAATTTTCATATTATTTCAAGATTATCTTACCTTAATTTTTAGAATTTGGCAAATTTTTACATAAGAGCCCTACTATGACGACAAAAACTCCACCAAGAATGAATAAAAGTTGATAACCTAAAAATCCAATAAGCAAACCAGAAATTAAAGCTCCTAAAGCTATCCCTAAAGGAGAAAAAATAGTATCAATGGCTCCAGCCTCTTCTGGGTTTTCTTTTAATTTTTGAGAAATTAAACCTGACCTTCCGGCATTAGCCATTAAAGCTCCGGCTGATTTACCAAGATTAATTATTAAAATATTAAAGAAATTTAAAACTGGAATGGCCGCCCCAAATAAAGTTGAAAAGGCCCCGGCAATTAATCCTCCTTGAAAAATATTTTTTTCACTTTTGAATTTACTCAATCTGTCAATAAGAAAAAGTGAAATTGGCAAAAAGATGGCAGAAAATACTGAAACGAAAACCAAAATTAGATTTTGGGACCAACTAAGGGAATCTTTTAAGAACAAAACAAAAAAGGCGAAATAAAAACCAGCCAAAAGTAAAACTGAAAATGAAATTAGAATTGAAGGAAGAACATCTCTCCCCTTTATTCTCGGGAGAACTTTTTGATAATTTTGTTGAAATTTTTGAAAATTAAAAAATTTATTCAGTGGACGAATTTTCTGTCTATTTAATTGGCTATAGCAGAAAATAGCAGTAAAAAGTTGTAATATTAAACTTAAAATAAAAACGCCAGCAAAGTTAAATTTCCAGATAAAGAGAGCACCAATGCAGGGAGCTAAGGCTTCGGCATAAAAAGGGGCAGTGTAAAACCAGCCAAAAGCCCGGTCATAATTTTCGAGGGGTGAAGAAATTAAAATAGCTCGAGCCGAAACAAAAAATAAGGCGGCTGAGATTCCCAAGAGCATTTGCCAGAAATAAAAAAGGGCTAGGTTTCTAATTAAAATCATCCCTAAGGCATAAATGGCGTAACCTAAGATTCCGAATGAAGCCAAAATTACTGGATTTATTTTATGATTTAAAAATCCAACAAAAGGCGCGAAAAGGGCAATCGGTAGATAAATTAATAAATAGGTGTAACCTACCTCGGGTAAAGAAAAACCTCTGGCAACCAAAAACAAAGGAAAATATAAAGAAAAGAGTTTGTAGCCAAACATTAAAAAGAAATGAGAAATGGTGGTGTCCCTGGTGATTTTCTCAATTTTGGGAATAAACATAATAATCTATTTTAACAGATTTAAATTCAATTTGAAATAATTTAAAAATGGGAAGCTCCGGCTTTTAGGGCCGGAGCTTATTCCGCGCGTAGCGGACTAGTTTAACTGTGATCCATGCTATCCCTCCAAAAAAGGCAAGGATCGGTATCACCGCACCTTCCGGAAAACCAGTCTCTCTGGTTGGCGGAACAGGTGGTACCAGCGGAGGTAGGGCCGGTTTTGGTTCAGGCTTGACTTCAGGTTTAGCTGGGGTTGGGGTTGGAGTTGGAGTCGGGGTTGGAGTTGGGGTTGGAGCTGGTTCTGGAATCTGATGAGTCCAGACCAGGATTTTGGAGTAATCCCAGAGAATAAAGAGGTTTTGTTTTTCAGCCAACTCTACCAATCTGTAGCCCAACCACTCTCCTTTCGGCTCCCCAACCTGGGTCCACTGGGAGTCCTTGCTTAGCGGAAAAGGAATGAAGTAAAATCGGGTTTGAGCTCCGCTGAAGACAAGGACATATAAGCCTTGGGGAGAAAGGAGGAGCTGCTTAATCGGCCAGCTGAATTCGGTTATTTTCTGCCATTGGGCGCTATCCAGCGAGCCAACGTCTAAGGCGTAGAGCTCCTTATTGACTCCGCAGTAAATCAGGTTCTCTTTCGGAGAATAGAGAAGCTCCAGATATTTCGCTGAATGAGGAAGTGGTAGAGTTACAGGAGACCCTTCCCCAATCAAGGAAACAGTGTCAAAGACAGTGTCAGTCTCTTTGACTCCACCGGCGACTAAAGCCTTGCCGCTGGGTCCTGCTTCAACCTTCCGAATGAATCTTACCCCTGGACTCAGTCTTTGCCAACTGCTGTTCTCAAAGCGATAAACCATGTTATCCTTCCCGACAACGTAAACCAGTTTGTTGCTCAGGGCTTTGCCGCCAACTATCTCTACCCCTACAGTCCTCCAAGTCCAGGACAGCCCAAAGTTTTCAGTCAACCAGAATCTGTTTTCCCCTGAGACAAAGACAAAGAGGTTTTT